>OFMJ01000848.1_pt1 | contig 27454 bp, 22 predicted proteins | sample 1541801 | NCBI WGS metagenome assembly OFMJ01 (sample SAMN04209234, study PRJEB22552) | human gut metagenome | biome: gut; material: feces | host: Homo sapiens | place: USA: Oklahoma
CTGGAACTGGTGTAACAAAGACACGAACATTTCGGTGTCCAACCTGTTTAACTTAGCGGACTTCCTGAGCTGCCGCCCTGAAGACTTACTAATCTCCCACCCAATGCCTGAAGGAAGGGAATGATACCCAATGTCCGATTTTGAGGTTCTGCAAACCTACGCATCCTGGGCTGGTACCGCTGTGCCGGACAAGCTTCCTGGAATCCCTTTTGCAAACCTGGACGTCTTTGAGAACGAGAGCATCCTCAGAAACCGACTCTTTTACCTTGTACCGGATACCTCCTCCGGAGAACTGCGCTGCTTCTCCTACTTGGAGGACAACCTGTTTGCTAAGGAGCCCAATGGGGATTTGTCTCTCTTGGAGTCTTCTCTCCATCTTTTTTCGCCGTAACCTTGCGTTTACATGAAAAAGGGAACAGCCATCTTTCCTGGGTGGCTGTTCCCTTTTGTCTACTGCGTTGCTGGAGTTGACGCTTACGATACAACAAGCGTCTGGAATTGGAAAGACCAGTTCTGGACGCTCTGTTGGCGTGGGCTGAGGATGCCAGTGCCAAGACGGCGCCCAAGTCTGCCCTGGGCAAGGCGCTGCACTATCTGCGAGAACAGTGGCCTTATCTGGTGTGCTATCTAGAGGACGGCAGGCTGGAGCTATCCAACAACCGTGCAGAGCGCAGCATAAAGCCCTTTGTAATGGGCAAGAAGAATTGGCTCTTCTTCCATACCCCCTGACCGAGGCCCGATCCAACGCGGTGATTTACAGTCTGATTGAAACCGCAAAGGAAAACGACCTGGATCCTTACCGCTATCTGGTTTGGCTTCTCCACAATGCGCCTGAGCGGAGCGAAAAGGATGAGGCTTGGCCGGAATTTTTCCTCCCTGTGAATGCACCAAAGGAATGCAAAACCTAAAACTCTCATTGAACACCCAACCGCTATCTCAGTGCACAGGCATTGAGATGGCGGTTTGTTTTACGCCCGGAGGTTTGACGGTTACTCCCAAAATGGTTATTCGACCACGTTTTGATCAAAATTCATTAGGATGCTGGCCGCCTGGGCACGGGTGGAATCTCCCTGAGGCCTAAGGGTATCATCTTCAAACCCGTTGATAAGCCCGTTTCCGTTGGCCCAAGCCACGGCGTCCTCTGCCCAACCCTGTACCAGGTCTCCGTCAGGGAACTGATCCAAATCTCCCAGCGCCGCAAGGTCATACTTCTTATACTTGGCGTAATTGTACAGCATTTGGGCCAACTCTTCCCGAGTGACATAATTCTCCGGTCGGTAGGTTTTGTTCTGGTATCCTGCTACCACCCCGGCATCTTCCGCCCAGGCAATGGGGCCGGATGCCCAGTGGCCCTGAACATCAGTGAAAGTGGTTTTCTTACTGACCAACGGCTTGCCCTCCAGGTTGTAGAGGATTTGCGCCACCTGGCCACGGGTTAAGCGGGTGTTGGGGGAGAATTCTGTCTCACTTACTCCCCGCATCAGATCGTGAAGGTAAACATATTCCACAGCCGCGCGATACCATGCGCCCTGGGGCACATCCGTAAAGGGAAGTGTGTCGCCGGTGTCAGGTCCAGGTCCCGGTCCCACCACAGGAGGAGTTTCCTCCTGGACCGTGTAGGAGAAGTGACTGGTTTCGCTATCTGCAAATCCTTCTTTTACCGCATAGGCGATCACATAGGTATCCTCTGTGACAGCAAAGGGCCCCGTATACTGCCGCCGGGAAGGATTGTTCTCATCGCAGGGACAAGTCTTATCCAAGGTGTAGTAAATGGACGCTCCTTCCGTCGCACTGGTCAATAAAATCTGTGTTCCCGATTTTAGGGTAGAACCACTGACGTAGTTGGCAGTAACCGTCTGGCAAACCGCTGGCTCTTCCCCTGAGTTGCTTCCTACCCAAACCTTGGTTTTTGCCAGTAGAGAAGTGTTTGTCAGAGTAAAAGTTAGCTGACCTTCCCCGGGAAGTTTTCCGGTAACCTGAACCATAGCTTTGCCATTGGAGTCGGTTTTCAAAGTAGAATCCGTCACCCCTAGCAGGCTGGGTGTGCTGGAAGAGATGGCAATGGTTTTGTTGGCGCCCGCCTCTTTGGGGAATATCTGCAGCGTCAGCTCCACGCTTCCCCCTGTAGCGACAAAAACCTGGTTTTTCACGGTGATACCTGTGGGCTGAGGTTCAATCGACGCTGTGATGTCTTGACCTTCCTCAGTAACGGCTTTCCCCGCATAGTTTTTTGCACCGGAGGCAGTGACTTGGATGCTACCACTGTCTAAAGACTTGTCGAATGTGAAGAAAAATACACTTGCATATTCGACAGAGGGGTCATTCAAGGACGCCTCTGCGTTTTCAGGGGTTACAGTACCGGAAATCGAATCAACACCTACGCTGACCCTCAGCTTCTCCTCGACACTTTCTATGTCCATATACTGGGTAAACTCTACGCGAACACCTTCGGGGTAAGCGGAAACAGATTTTATCTGAGGTGCCTCCTTAGACACCAAAGAGACGTTTACATTAGTCTGGGGAGGAGGAACATCCAGTACGGAGGAGTAGGCGGTTTCATAACCATCTTTCTCGAATTTTACCTGCCATTTTCCTGCGGGTACATCCCATGCATAGACGCCGTCCGTATTGGTAATCAGAGGATTTTCCTGGTCATACTTTTCGGCGTTCCATTTTTGATTTCCGTCGCTCGAATATAGGGTAACGGTAACGCCTTCCAACACATTGGAGGGAACTGCCTCACAGACAAAACCGGAGGGATCAATTCCAGGAGTTAAATCCAGGGTCAAACTATTCTGGCCTTGGCGTTTCTGGTCCGAATCTGTGGAGCTTCCATTTCCGTTGCCCCCATTTCCACCGTTGCCGCCGCTTCCATCGCCGCCACCGCCGCCGCATTTCCGGTACTGCTTCATGATGGCATCCTGAAGATACTCGTACTGCAGATGAATCTCGGTGAAGCGGTTGTGCATATACTCCATGGCGTCAAGGGAACCAGCCAGGGAATCCATCAAATGGTCTGTGAGAATACCTTCATTGACGTTGGCACCGAACTCCACCAGCCCCATAGTAGTCCCTGTCACTCGCCGGATAACCTGGCCTTTAAAGGCACCTTTCTTCACAACTCCCATCTTTTTGAGTATTTGCCTGTAAGAACTCATACAAGACAGGATCACTTCATCCGGTAATTGCTCTAATTTTTTGTCGAAAAGATCGCTGAGCTCTTTTGGGACAGATTTCGAGGCAAGTTTTCCCATGACCTTTTCTGTAATAAAGGAGGCTATGTACATGCCTGAAACTTCCATTGGATAGTTGATCGCCTGTTGGTCAATTTCTGCCCAAAGCTGGCCGAACTTTTCGTAGTCTTCCGAGTTCAGCCGCAAAGTGCCATCATCACACCTTGCGTTGAGAAGATTCCAGGTCGTATCGCTGTCGGTGTCAAAAATAGACTGGTAGGATTCTACACTCTGCTTAAGAATATTGAGTTCCCCTACTGTATTGATGACAGTCGCCAAGTCTCCGGCCCAACCCGGCAGGCATTCCGCTATGGTGCTGGTTATACTCGTAAGGTCGCCCACATCGGCGGTGAAAGAATAGGCGGAAGGTGCCGCAAGAGAAGCCTCTTGGGAAGTCTTCAGGAATTGAGACTGTTCCGCCGGAGGTTCCAACGTGACCGTGTCCTTGGTGAGAATTTCATCGGCAGGATAAGCCGTCCACTGGACAATGGTTAGGGGATCGCTGCTGCTGAGCTCTGTCCGGGTGTAGTACTCTGTGCCGTCTTCCATCTCGTACCACAAGCAGCCCAGCTCCTCCCAGTTTTCCAGGTCAAACTGGCTGTAATCCACCTCTTGGGTGGTAATCGAACCGATGGCAGTTCCGTTGTTGTAGATGGGCAGAGAGATCACCCCTGCCTCGTTGACGGAAATCTCTCCCACGGACAGGTCTTCCAGCTGCTTCTCTACGGTTTCCTGGACAGCCTCCTGAATCTCCTGAGCATCCTCGATCAAGGCTTCCAGCACTTGTTCGCTGCCGTAGACACAGGGTTCCCCTTCGCAGACATAGCGAACCGACAGAGAAACCGGCAAGCTCTCTACCGTGTCGAAGGTTCCAGAAGTGGTCCATGCCTCTGTGTTCTCCTGATACTGACAGGGCAGCAAGGTTTGGGCACCCTCTGCATTGACAGCGACTAGATACACGTCACTGATCCGCTGGGGATTGTTTTCCTCAAACTCCACAGAAAAGGTGAACACCGGATGGGCAGGGTCCCAACGGTAATAGAAAGATTTGCCCAAGTACTCGTCCACAACCATTTCCGTGCGATACTCCACGGGATTTAGGTTGGTGGGCGGGTGGGCTGTATTAATCATTGTGATGGACTTCAGGTCGATGTAGTTGGCATCGTATGTGACCCGGGCGGTGTCGGAAAGGTAAGTTCCGTCCGACGTAGTGACCTTGGCGGAGAGGTTGTGGACCTCAAACTGGTACCGAGGCTGCAAAAGGACTTTTGCCGCCCATGTACCGGCAGCATTGGCGGTGGCTGTCGCTGCCAAGCGAGAGCCATCGTAGATTTCCACTTCCCCATTGGCAGCAGTTTTCCCCGAAACAACCACGGTATCTCGAGCAGTTCTATCCAGCACCTGCAGCTCCATGGCGGTGGCGCGGAAGTAGCCGGCACCCAAAGGCTGCAACACTTTTCCACTATGGGAGGACTCAAACTGAAGGCCACAGGTGACAGCAAATTCCCCACTGGCGGAAGGGCTTACGTAAAACAATACTGTACCGCTGGAATACCCTGTGGGAATGGATACGGTGTTGCCGGTTTCTGTGTAAGTCACCGTTTTACCGTTGACCACAACGCTGCCTGCCACAATGCCGCAATTTTCCGGCAGTTCGATCACCAGGGTTTCACCAGAGGAACCATATTCTTCCTTGATCTCATAAGCCACCCGGACCGTTACAGGCTGACCCGCCGCCACTAGGGATTTGTTCACCGACACAGAGGTGTTCTCCCCGTTGACAAAGCTCAACTTACCCGGCTCCAAAGCGGGAACCATAAAAGTCCCCAGGTTGGTGATTTTTCCGTTTTGGATGGAAACTTCCCGAAGGAGGTAATCCTCCCCCGAGACAAGACCCAAGTCGCTAAGGTAGGACAATTGGGGAACTGCGCTCATCTGGGTCGTTTTCTCCAGAAACACTGCTTGATAAGTTCCCTCCGGGAGACGAGAAGAGTGGAAAAACTGTCCTTCCACCACTGCGGTCTCCACCAGTTGGCCCGCATCATCAAATATCATGGCACGCTTGGAGAAATCCCCTGTCAAGACAGCGGAAAGTGAACCATTCTCAGTAAAAATGATCTCCGTATTCCAATTGTCTCCAGTCAATTCCAGTTTCACGGGTTCAGCGGTCATTTGGCCCCAGGTATCTGTGGCGGTGATGCGCACCGTTTCCCCTTCGGAAACAGCATCCCCTAATACTAGGTAAGGATATTGGAATACCACTTCGTCGATAGGCTGGTTCTGAGTGACATTGTAGACGGAAACTGAAAGTCCGTTGCCGGTCTCCAGTTTGGTGGTACCAGAGAACGTCCCCTCCTCTACAGCGTTTTTCATGGAGAAGGACAGCTCCACCCGGGTATCAGGAATGGGAGTGAGTGCGATGACGCCCATGTTGTTAGAGGCGTCTTCTCCCCCAAGAAGAGCCATGGTGCGGGAACGAGTATAGTAACCCTCTGCCTCTACGGTGACAGTAGTATTCAGAGTAGGCAGTTCCACCGTGAACCCACCCAGGCTGTCTGTCTGCAAAGTTTTCTCATTTCCCTCATATTCCTTGGCGCTCTGGCTGAGGGAAATCTTCGCACCCCCTAGAGGAGTTCCATCCACCGTCTCCACTGTACCAGTCAGGGTCACCACCGGCAGAGCCTGTAACTGGCAGTCCGCCTGGGTGATGTTTTCCACCAATTCCACTTGCTGCATCGCGGGGACCTGATATTGGAACAGCATGTGTTCATCCAGTACTACTTCGTAGGTTAAGACTTGTGTGTCCAGATCAACAACCACACTGTTGCCTGTGGCGATCAACCGATTCTCCTGGTACCAGCGGACAGAATACCCCTTTTCCAACAGGGTGCCGCTGCTATCAAGAACATCAAGGGTGACACGCTTTCCTTCAGCCAGGAGCTCATACCGCAAATTGCCATCGATGGCATACTGCTGGGCATAGGAGCCCGCCTTCACGTAAAGAGTGACATTCCCGCAGCTGTTAAAAGCCGCGTCATTCCCATATCCGCCCGAGATCTCCTTCACGCTGGCCGGCAGGACGACTGCCTCCAACGCTCCACACCCCCGAAACGCTAAAGAACCAATGCGTTCCACGCCTTCCGGCAGAGTGACCGAACGGAGCGATTCACAGTATTGGAACGCGTCGTTGCCAATGGTCTTTAAACTGGCGGGGATATTGACGCTCTCCAGTTTTTTACAGAGAGAAAACGTCTGGTGGCCGATCTCCGTGATATAGTCGGAGAGAACGACGGAGCGGAGATTGTCACAGTCGCTGAACACACCTTTTTCCATCACCTGCACGCTATCCGTCATGGTGACAGACGTCAGTTCGTTACAATCGTAAAATGCCGAATCCCCCAGGGTTTCCAACCCATCGGGAAGGTCTACTTGGGTTAACGCTGTGTAGGCAAAAGCGCGAGTACCAATATCTGTTAGATTCTTTGAAAGAGTGATATTCTTCAGCTGTTTGCAATTCGAAAAGGCGTAGTCACCAATCTCTGTAAAGCGGTCGGGAATTACAATGCTGGTTATGTCGGTGCCAGAGAGCACATAAGGTTCAACGGAATTGACCCCTTCAGGAAATTCAAACTCCGATAGGGCTGTGTACGAAAGAGCCGCCTCTCCCAGTTCTGTCACGTCAGCAGGTATGTCCAGGTTTGCCAAACTAAAGCAGTTGCTGAACGCATATTTTCCGATGCGCTTTACTGTGGAAGGCAGTGTGACGTTCTTTAGGTAGCGGCAACCGTTAAAAGCGTAGTCATCCACCGAGTCTATGCCTTCTTCCAATACCAAAGTCCGAAGTCCAGAAGAGCCAAAGGCATCGGTGAAGTTTTCCACTCCACTTGGAATGGTCAAGGAAGTCAAACTGTCACAATAATAAAAGGCTCCACCGCCTATGCTTTCTAGTCCGGAAGGTAGCATAACCTGGGTGATCTCACTGCAGCTTCGAAAAGATTGTTCACCAATCTCTTTCAAGGTGCTGGGAAGACTCACGGAAATTGCTTCGGTGCAACTGTGGAACACCCAGTTACCTATCCTGGTGATGCCCTCATCGATCACGATAGATGTAATATCATTTCGCAGGTCTTTCCAGGGCATATCATGTTCGCCCGTATCGCTTATAGCCCCTGAGCCGGAAATAGTCAAGACTCCCTCATCGGAAAGTTCCCAGGTTGCCGTCTCGCCACAGGTGCCACTCTGGGCAATTCCATAAACTACTGGCTCCCCAGAGGATTTCAGCTGAGAAAACGCAGCAGCAGAAGCAGCTGGTTCTACACAACCCACCAATAGGAAAATGGACAAGATGAAGGCGAACCCTCTCTTTGCTTTTTTCAAAGTGATCTCCTCCAAACAATGAATAGAGTTTTGACATCAAAATTGCAACATGGCAAAATCTTGTACCTGTTTCCGCCATCGTCCTAAAGGTAACAGAATCCTCTCTTCATCTCTCTTGGTTCTTGGCGGAACTTCTATAGATATTATATAAGAATCTTAGCCCGCGTCAAGTATTGTTCGCAAAAAGGGTTCCTGAAAAATGAAAAGTTAAGCCGCCGGTCGCAGTATCGCCTGAACAGATTGTTCACTGAGATACGCTCTGGAGGCAGACCAATCTTCCGCATATTCCATGAGATAAGTGGTAACCAGTCTTGTGTAGGCATCTGCGCTGGGGAAGATCCCTACCACACCCGTACGGCGGCGGATCTCCCGGTTCAGACGTAAGCGTAAAATAAACCGGCGCCTTGCCAAGGAAGAAAAACTCTGCCACACTATAAGAGTCTAAGGAAGTACACAGTAGTATCAGATAGTATTCAAGACTCTGAGATAGTGAGGTAGCGGCATGGAGCCAATGGAGAGTTTACAGAAAGTCAACCGGCAGCAGCGGCTGGCAGAATGGAGCCGGCGGGTGGAGACCTGCCGGAACAGCGGGCTGACAGTAGTGCAGTGGTGCCAGGAAAATGGGATCGCAGTATCCACCTATTTTTCCTGGCAAAAGAAGGTGTTTCAGGCCTTGAAGGAAGTCCATGAGATAACCTTTGCGGAGGTGCCGGTTCTGGAGTATTCCCAGCCCTCTGGGCACGTGGCAGCGTCTCTGGAAGTCAACGGCATACAGATCCAGGTCTACGAGGGAGCGGATAAGGCCACACTGCAGGCACTGCTCAAGGCGGTGAAGTCATGCTGAACGATTTCAACTGCAGCTGCCCCATTTACCTTGCATGCGGATACACGGATCTGCGGCGGGGAATCGACGGACTGGCCAGCATGGTGCAGTCTCAGTTTCAGCTGGACCCCTTTCAGAAAATGTTGTTCCTGTTCTGCGGCAGAAGACAAGACCGCATCAAGGGATTGTACTGGGAGGGAGACGGATTTCTCTTGCTGTATAAACGACTGGAGAACGGAGCGTTCCAGTGGCCGCGAAACAAAGACGAGGTGCGGCAGCTGACGCCGCAGCAATACCGCTGGCTGATGGAAGGACTGAAGACCGAGCAGCCAAAGGCAAACAAGGCGGTGTCCGGTTTGAGCATTCTCTAAAGCCGAAACGTGGCGGAAATACTGGATTTTTCGGCTGTTTTGTGGTATGATTTTCCCATGGAAAACAAGAAGAACACAGCCACAAACAACCCGGAAATGGTGACCATTTCACGGGAGGAATATGAAGAGTTAAAGCTCCAGAACCAATGGCTTCTGGAGCAGCTTGGACTTGCCAAGAAGCGTCAGTTTGGCGCGTCCTCCGAGCGGCTCCAGGAGGGCCTCATGGACCAGCTGGTTCTCATGGCCAATGAGGCGGAAGCCTATTCAGACAACTACACGGATACCAAGACTGCTGAGTTCACGATCCTGGCCGCCCCCGCCAGCGGCAAGGTGACCATCACCGGCGCCGATAACAAGGTGGGCACCGAACTGACCGCCAGTGTTACCGGCAATACCCATATCTTATTTCAATTCACGCCCCTGCGAGAGGGGCGACATGCGAGGCCAGATGGATGAAGATGTATTTGCCAATTTCAATTCACGCCCCTGCGAGAGGGGCGACAGGAGGTGGAATGATTGGAGGAAAAGTGCATCCTTATTTCAATTCACGCCCCTGCGAGAGGGGCGACACCCGCTGGTGCAAAAGCTGTACTGGCGGTACAAAATTTCAATTCACGCCCCTGCGAGAGGGGCGACAAAATCAAGAACGGCGATTACATAGATTTATACCTTATTTCAATTCACGCCCCTGCGAGAGGGGCGACGGCAAAATTAAACAAAATTAGCGTTAAATTTACTGAAATTATAATAAAAACAGAATGGGAGTTCAAGCAATATAGCTCGTATGGATACTAAATTTTCTGTTTTCGATGCTATATTCTTTTGCTTTTTTGCGCCTACCTCCCGAAATTCCTTGTGGCGGCAAGGTAGGCGCAGGATTACAGCAGCAGAGGTTCTCCGGTCTGTACCAACGGAATGCGCCCCATGGTTTCAATTTTACATCAACACGGGGAACTCCACTGGGGGAATCCGGCAGCCGGAAAGGTCTTTCCGGGCTTCTACCAAATCACATTTTCCCGAAATTCCCAGTGTATCGGAAAAAACCGCATATTCAAAGAGCTTGATGTCACTGCCCCGGCGCTCTATTCGCTGGGTATGGACCCTGTCGTGCTCCTGGCGTCCTTTGGCAGTGTCGGCGCTCTCCAGCCAGATCTGCTCGTTCAGTAGCAGGCCGACCCTTCGGGGACAATAACCCGTTTGGGACAGATAGGAAAGGGGAAGGTATTCCGGGTCATTCAGCGGCATGGAACCAGTTCTCCTCCTCCGGCACAGCGCCCCAGGTCAGGCCCTTGTAGGTCTGGAACCCCACTTCCACTCCGGCCGGTACATGCTGCAAATCGATGACGGCTTCATAGTCCCGATAGGAGCGGGGTGCTTCTATCTGAGGATTCCGGGTCACCTTGACCAGCTCGAACAGCTTGTGTGCGGGGGCACAGCCCAGCTTGGCCTGGCGGATACGCTGCTGTTCATCCGTATCCGTTCCCACATGCTTGAACAGAATCAGTGGAGATACCACGGACATTTCTCCCTTGCTGGCCGAATGGTCGTGCTCATACATATTGAGAATCGCTTCGAAGAGAATATGTAGATCGTTGTCATCGAAACCTGTTTCTGCGGCAAGATTCGCGCTGATAAACCCGCGCACCTCATACAGACCGAAGGGAATCAGCTGTTTGCGGCCCATCGTGCGCAGGGAATCCTCGTCCCGTTTTGCTTCGTAGGTCTCATAATCCTCCACTTTTCCACCTTTTATATCTTCGGCAATGGCCATACGAGTAATGGAGATATCCAGTGGCAGAATGGGGTCCAGACTTTTACCGAAGGTAATCTGCACCGGGCCCCGCACCTGTCCGGCATTGGGGCCGGTAGACATCACCGCACCGAAGGTGCGCACATCATAGTACAGTTCACAGGCCTTCTGCCGGCCCTTATAAACGGCATCCTTGGTTTTGGCGCACTCCTCCACGCCGGCTTTCCGTTTCGCAATCGCGATATGCCGGTTGATGTTGGTGCCCTGCTGGATGATGATGCCCATGCCTGGCTGATCGCTGTAGGCGGTCTCCACATAATTGCGGATGCGGCGCTTGGTGGCCACGTCGGTGATGTATCCCTGCATGGTCTGGGGATCGATGCGGGGGGCATTGCCCATATCCGGGTCGCCGTTGGGGTTTGCGTTTGTGCAGGCAACATAATAGAGAAACTCGTATCGATTTTGAATGGCCATGATTTACTCCTCCTCATTTTCAATGTTGGAAGCGGTGCTTTTGGCAAACCGTTCCCGGCGTTCCTGATTCATTGCGGCAGTCATCTGGTAATAGCCAAGGGCGAACAGGGACTGCTCCGGCAGTTCCAGTACAGTGGGGATCCGGTCGCCGATCCGGGCGCTGACGCTGGCCAGCCGTGCTTCATAGTCTTTTGCTGCCGGATTTTCTAGCTTGGCAAGGTGATGGGTGGACATTTTCGCCAGCCTGCCTAATACCAGCGCCGGGGTCTGCTGGGCGGAAGCAAAGAAGCGTTGGACCACGGTGACATTGACATCGGGGTAAGCCCGCTGCTGCAAAGCTGCATAGACCGCCACCATGGCGCCGATCTGATAGGCGGGACTAGGATGATTGGGATTGTATTCCGGCATGAGAAAATCCTCCTTTTGATTTCGAATGAGCCAGATTTTCAGCCACTGGCAGGAAATAGGGTCGGGAACCATCAGGTCATTCCCGTCCGGTTCCTCGGTGAGCATCTGGGAGCGGATATTCTGCAAAGCACGGACTGCCACGGAGTCAGGCAACCGTGACCCGTGAATAATGGCATGAAAAACCGGGGTGGTCAGACCAGGAAGCTCCTTTTGCAGCCGATCAAGAACCTTTTTATTGTTATTTTGCCGCTTTAGCAGCCGAATCAGCCGGGCAGTCAGCTTCACCGGTTTCAGGGGCCGCGTTCCATACCGGTTGACCAGTCCCAAGTCGGCATACCATCGGTCCAGATTGGCTTTTAGCTCCTCATAGGAGCCCTGTGTGAACTGACGGACCATCACTCGGCCGCCCGCTCCGCTGAGAAGCAGGATAAAGTATCGGTTGGGAAGACCGGTCACGGCCTGTCCACTCTCCACGGATGCCACCAGCCGGTCAGCCTCCCGCCGTGCCTGTACGACTGCCTTTGTATCCTCTTCCGGGGAGAGAAATTCCGTTTCCTCGTCGTCCTCCTGGTCTTCGTCCGACAGCAGATTGCCGAAAATAGGCATCAGCGGGTCCATGGATAGTTTGGTCAGGGGCTTGTCGTACCAGTGAACAAATTTCATGCCCGCAAGGGGTGGCGCGTCTTTTAAAAGCGTATCCAGCGCCACCTTGACCTGAGCGAAAGCCTCCTCGGAAACGGGGGCATTGGCGCTTTTTTTCAGGCCGTAGGAGCAAAAGGCCGGTTTATCGAAGCAGATGAGCGCGTCGCCGCTGGAATGGCCGCCCACTACCGCAAGGCCGGTAGTCTTGGGAACAGTGGCCATGGGTGTGGTGAGCTTCCCGGTAATCAGGCAGCGGGAGAGTTTCTCTTCTGTGACGGGCTTCTGAAACTGCCGCCTGTAGTCCTGCCACCAGATTTCCACCGTGGGACACTCCACCAGATAGGTGCTTTCCACCAGAAAGGAAACCCGGTCTGTAGGTTTCACCTTGTGTTGTTCCAGCGCAGCTACCATGTCAGCGCAGCACTGGGGATCCTCCAGCGCTTTCAGGCAGACTTCCGCCAGCGGTTCTATTTTACTAAGATCCTTCATTCCCTCCCGGAAAAATTGGCTTTTGGGGGTGGGCTCCGGCGGAAAGATCACGCTGTATTTTTCCACCAGCAAATTGCTCTTGTCTGTCCCGTTGGCAAGGCTTCCGATATCAGGGCAACGGAAAACGTTTTCCTCGTCCATCCGCACCCCTGCAAAGCGGCCGTCTCCAGTTAGGCACAAAAACGCTTTGATAGTTTTCTCTGCATACCCGGCGGGCAGTGTCAGATTCATCCGTCGGGCATAGTCGTACAGGGATTTCAGCACAGAGCGCCACCTCCTGTTTTTAGCACCCGGGGATCGTCGTAAGGCGGCACTTCAATGACACCCTGCTTCATGACTGCGTGGAAGAGAGACAACTTGGGATTGGTCTTTTTCCGGACGCTATAGTCGTGTAAATCAAATACATCATATACCATCAGCCCCGCGTCATAGTCCTCCCCAATGGGCGGGCGGGTGTGGTCGCTCTCTTCAAAATAGGCGGCAAATTCCCGGATTCCCAAACAAGGCTGCATAAAACACTTTCCGCTTCGAATTCTGCGTAGTGCCTGCTGATAGAGCTGTTCCGCCGAACCGGCAAACTCTGGCCGTGGGCAGATGGCGGCGGTAATGCGGTAGCGCACATCTTTCAGGGCAGTGGTCAGGCGCTGGGTGCGGCTGTCTTCGGTGTTTACGGGTTTGTCGGAAACCGTGTCCTTGATTTCATTCCGCTTGAAACTGATGTAGGAAACGGGGGATAACACCTCGATTCTGGTAACTTGCCAATAGAACTCCTTCGGTTTGCTGTAAATGGCGGACAGCATTCCTCTGGCCGCCGATGGTGTGGGAAAGGGGTAGGACAGTCGCTCCACCTTTTCATAAGGCGGCGAAAAGCAGGCGAAATCTCCCCAAAATTCGACACAGACTTCCAAATGATTCCCTCCTCTGTTATTCTCTGAAATGTAATAAAATTGAAGTATTGATTAACAAACTTATATGCATATAGATGCAGTGTAATCTGATTATACAGGAAAATCAATGGGGAATTGGCACAAATTACCAGAATGAAATTTGTAACCCTTGTTTTTCAGGAGGACAGAACCCCATTTTCCTGTCATAGCAATTCTCCTGGCCGGAAAGAATCACATAATACGGGCTTTCCCGGGTTTCAGGGCGGGATTTTCCGGCAAGGAAAAGGGGCTCACAGACCCGCTGTATTAGCTGCCGGTCATAACAGGTGACAGTCAGTGGTGCAGCCATCCGCAGCAGAGCTTTCGTCAGGCCGGTTTCCAGCGCCTCTGACCGCAGTTTGTCATAAAGCGCCCGCTGCCCTTCATAAGGGACAATGATTTGAACGCCCCGCTGCTCAATCAGACGGTACTGTTGGGAGACTGCCGGAAAATCCCGCTCGGCCAAGGCCTTTTCCAGTGCCCGGGACTTTTTGTCGCCCCGGAACATGCCGAGCAGCTGCCGGTAATAGTGGCGGATGATTTCTGGATCGTGGATATCAATGGGTTGCTGCATCTGCATGGCGCGGACGATGGTTGCTCCGTTTTCATAGTGGGAATCGGGATACAGCCGATCTTCCGCTGGGACAAAGACCACCAGCTCCCCATAGGCAGACTTGCCATTCCGGTTGCACCGTCCGGAAGCCTGAATAATGGCTTCCAGCGGCGCCAGAGCCCGATACAGACAGTCGAAATCCAGATCCACACCGGCTTCGATACACTGGGTGGACACCACCCGGCAGGGAAGCTTTTCTTTCTGCCGCCGGTGAATGGCTTGAATCACTTCCGTCCGGTGAGCTGGGCAGAGGTCGGTGCTGAGCAGAAAGACCTCTTCTTCCGGACAAAGCCGGGCCAAAGCCTGATAGAGGGTTCTGGTATGGGCGCGGAGGTTGACGATGGTACACACGTTTTGATGCTGCGCCATTCTTTCTGCAATCTCCTCCAGCGGGGTGGGGGTGTCGATTTCCCAATGAGCTGCGGTGCGGCGCAGAGCTCTGTAAAACTCGCTGTGCTCCGGCAAAAGTTCCGACGCAGACCAGTTGATTTCCCGCAGGCCGGTATAGTCGGGCTGGGTGGCGGTGGAAAATACCACACTGCACCCATAGCGGGTACAGAGCTCCTCTATGACTTTCAGAGTGGGAGAAAGCAGGGAAACCGGCAAACTTTGGGCTTCGTCAAAAAGAATTACGCTGTTTGCCAGATTGTGCAGTTTCCGGCAGTCGGTGGGGTGGTCGGAAAATAGGGATTCAAAAAAGCGCACCGAGGTGGTGATCAGAAAAGGCTGATCCCAGCGGGCAGCGTGGTCCCGCATTTCCTCCGGCAGCTGGGACTGACTGTGGTCTTCCATCACATGGGGAAGAATCTTCCGGTATACTCCGGCGCTCTGTTCAATGAGACTGAGGAAGGGCAGCACCACAATAATACGGTGCTTTCCCGTGTGCTGACAGTGGCGCAGGGCAAAGTGCAGCAGCGCCAGCGTCTTTCCGGTGCCGGTGGGAGCCGTTAGAGTGAATAACCCTCCGTTCTGTTCTCCGGACTGCCCGCAACGCTCGAAGAGCCGGGTCCGGTATTGATTCAGCACCGGGTCTGCCCCAGAGTGTTTCCGGAGTGCTTTACAGTGGTCATACAGATTTTTCAAAGCAGTGGATACATCCAGCGGTGGGCCCTCTTCCGGGGGAGTGTGGGAAGAAGCGGTATAATCGGCATCCACCAGACAGGAAAATAGCATCCGGGTATACAGCATGGAGTCCTCCTGAGTAGCAAAAGTCGGCTGGGGCGGAAGGGTTTTGAAAGGGGGAAAACGGAAGTCCGGGAAATCCGCCTGAAAGGCCATGATCGCTTCCTGATACTCTTTCTCGCCGCACAATGCCGCCTGCTTTCCACAGAGGGTCGTGACCGGTCCCTCTGTTCCCAGCACCGCTTCCAGTACTCCGGTCAAATCCTCCCGGCTGACAAGGTGGGAATGATGGGCGGCAACCGCTTCGATGATGGGGCACAGGGCTTTTTTCTGATACTCTTTTTGAAAACCATAGAGAAACGCCGCGCCGCCGATGGCGTGGTCAATGCCGGCCTGAGTCCCCTGCAATACCTTTTGAAAAGCAGCACTGTACTTGCCAAAATCGTGAAACAGCCCGCACAGCCCGGCGGGGATTTCTGCACCAAAGGTCCTTCCGTATGTTTGGGCAAGGATTTCCACACATTGCAAATGTTGTCGGACGGTTTCCTGTGCGCCGTCCGGCTGAGAGGATTTTGCATAATAGGTCATAGTATCAATCACCTCCTGAAAATCATATACAGATTATTCCATAGTCTATCTCCGCTTTTCCTTTTTTGTCCCATGGCATACTTGTGGCCGAGCCTTTTCCCGCATATTGTTGGGGTTTTTCAATTGTTGGGGTTTTTCAGCAGTTTAGATAGGTGCAATATCCGCATAAACGTTGAAAAATCCTCAGAAGCAATCTTGTCGAAGGGAATCTGCATCTGATCGCAGAACTCGTAGATCAGCCTTTCCTCGTTACTGCCCAACTACATGGCATGGTCAAACTTTTCCTTGACCTCTGTAAAAGTCGGCTGTGGATTGGCGGTAGTGCGATCGGTGACTTGGGACTGACGAATATCCTGAACGATGCTGTCCAGATCATCATGAATCGTGTGGCTGAAAAATCATTTTCCTGTACTTGTCCCAGCTCCAGTGTGCGGACATAGAGGTCATTCTCCCCTGGTGCATGGCTGCGGATCACTTCCTGCCGGGTGGTCTCTAGCACCAGATTCATCTGGGCAATCCGCAAATCGCCAATCCGATCAACGAAAATCTCAATATCTGTCATCAATCACTAGAGGAGAGGTTCTCGTGTGTGGCAATCTCACACAGCAGCCGGTTATTGATTTTTCCCCGCTCAATCATGTAACCATATCATCACACAAATGCAGAGCCTGAAGCTCTGTGTTTGAGTGATTTTTTTCCTATAGTCCCATCAGATAGTCGGTGGACACCCCGTAAAATTCCGCCAGCGTAGCGATGGCAAACGGACTGATGTCCTTATAATCATCGCTTTCATATTTGCTGAGAGCAGATTTGGAAAGCCCGGTCTGTTCAGCCAACTGTTCCAGGATCAGGTGCTTATCCACTAGCCGCAAGTCTTTTAACCGTTCCGGGTTAGACAGCTTTATGTGCATCCAAATTTCCTCTCTCGTCAGGAAAATTCTCCCGTTATCAACCATTATACCATGATTCTATAAGCGTGGAAATAAGCTGATTTTATGCTGTTTTCCATCATTTTGGACTTACGGGAGAGGGCGTACTCTTTCGGTAAAATGAGGTTTGTCAGGAGGTGCAGAACCTTGACAACGGAATAATCGGCCTGCAATGTCTATGCTTCGTTCCGGTCGGCGCTTTAATTAAGTACCACTGGCACGCAACGGTTATGTATGTTGGGTACAGGGGTACAAGCCTCTGTTTGGATCCAGGGGTGTGGGTCGCCGGTGGCGACCTTTGCGGCAAAGCCGCAAAAGCAGCGACCGACGCGGAGCGGAGACTAAGACCCATTGGCGGGTTGAGGGTAGCCGCCCCATCGGGTCAAGGGTGAAACGCCTTGCCCAGGGAGAGTTGATGCCTTGCGTCAATTCATACTGGGTATTACCTGACGCAGAAATCCGCAGGTTTGGCAGCTTCGCCGCTGCTTCCCCTTCGGGAAAAATCAGTAGAGATTTGAGAAATGAAAATTGAAACTTACACGGCATAACGGACGCTCCAGCAAGCATGGAACCTAGAGCATTATTCCGACCATGTGGATGCCCAAAATGCCCTGAACTTCGCAGTAAGAAGCAGTTAATTGAAACCTTGATTGCGGGAGTTAACGATGTGGACGATGTGATGACCGAGTGGCATGACTTTGTTTCTGCCCAGCGAGAAAAGGAATTGGCACAAATCATTCAGGAGGAAAAGCTGCGGGAACCTGAAACTCGTAAATATTTGGAGAGCGCATTCCGTGACGGTGAGATCAAGACCACCGGGACGGATATTGATAAACTGATGCCGCCTGTGTCTCGGTTTGGAGGGGGCGGAGCGAGAACCAAAAAGAAGCAAACAGTTATTGAAAAGCTGAAAGCATTCTTTGAGCGATTCTTCGGTATTGGCGGTTCGAGTTTTAAGTCCGAAAAGTGATGGTGGGAAACGATGTCATTATTTATTGGATAATTTCGGTGACTTGGGCGCGGATGGAGCGGTGGAATGAATTCAAACAGTGACAATCCCAAAGTAGGGAAGACCTTTCAGCTGGCGGTGAAAGAGTGGTTTGAGCAGGCGAGAAAGGTTTCCTACCAAATGGAAAAAGCGATCCCAAAACAGGTTGGTAAGTTTTCCTGACATAAGTAGTGTTCATCCTTCCTTTACTTCCCCATAGATTTTTTGTTTAGCACATTATATCACAAATATCCCGGGGAGCAAAAGATTCAGTAATCCCATTCAAAGCGTTATTTATCAATCCCCTCTTTGACGGATTGATTCTTTCTCCCTTCCTGTGTTACAGTTATAGAGAGAAGACTGTACAGGCCATCGAGAGGAGAGAAAACCGTATGAAGATTTTATTTATCGGAAACAGCCACACGTTTGTCCACTATGTCCCGGCCAGGGTGGCCCACTTCTGCCTAAGCCATGGTAAACCGGTTGAGACGACTATGCTCACCCATCCCGGCATGGGGCTGGATTGGCACCTGGAGCAGTCCCAGACCTACTATAACCTGCTGTATGGCCGTTACGACGCCGTGGTGCTTCAGCACAACGCCCATCCTTTTCCGGGCCGGGAATCGTTGCTCACCGCTGGGCAGCGGATCATTTCCTTGCTGCCGGAGGAGACAAAACCTTATCTTTACATGACTTGGACCGAAAAGAATAACCCCCAGGGGCAGGAGACTATGAGTGCGGCCTATGAGGAGCTGGGAAAGTTGACCGGCGCCGTCGTGTGCCCGGTGGGACGGGTGTGGCAGGCGGTACGGGCTGCTCATCCAGAGGAGGAACTGTACTTTGCCGACGGGGAGCACAGCTCGGTGCTGGGCGCGTCCCTGGCAGGAGCGGTCATTGGCCGGACACTCCTGGGAATGAAGGTGTCCCCAGACCTGTGTTATGAGGACGCCAAAGTGTTGGAGACTCTCTCCATGGATCCTCGAATGATCGACTTGGCTATGGAGGGTGAAAAGCTGACGATGGCTCCTATCGGGGAATTGATGGACCAATAAATAGGAGGGACGAGACGGTTTATTATTTGGGATTGGACAAAGGAGGGCGATCAGCTGGAAATCCGAGAGGAGCACGCCGTGGTCTTACTTCGTTAAGAGAAAAAGCGTTCGCTTTGCCAGGAAACTCTTTTATCCTCAGCCATGTAAACGTTTCTTGCGGTTGCGGGTTGTAAGCCGCAAAAAAAGAGGTCGGAAATTTCCGGCCTCTTTTTTCTGTATGGGTTCCTCGTTTTAACCCTGTAAACCTGTGGTATCGGATATATCATACCAGGTAATTTCGCTGCCCTGGAGATAGGTTGGAGAGGTGCCGTCACCCAATAATCCAGACCATTGCGTGGAATAATAGACAAGCTCATCCTCTATCGTCACACATTCCACATAGGCTTCTCCTGTCATGGCGTCACCATAGTAATAATATAGCCCGAGTCCATCTGCCATCAGACATAAGCTTCCTCGGTACCCACCGGCTGTAGCGACGCCGGTGGTCATAACAGCATATGGTTGCCATACTGAACCGCTGCGTTCGTCATATTGGAAAATCCTGGTATAGCTCAAGCCAAAGGCTGCATCGGTGCATGATAACAGCAGCCCAGGAATATCACTGCCTGGACACATGGGCGCAAGAGCGTAAGAATAGGCTGCGTCCGGGGGATTCGGTTCCCCATGCCCCATGGAGAAATCATAGCTCGCCGCCTGGGACACAATGTCCCGATAGGCTTCCATGGCCAGCGTGGTGGAATCCTGCACAGGTTCCGGCGTCGGTGTGGGAGCAGGTGTTGGGGTAGGCGTAGGTTCTGGCAGGGGCGCAATTTGATAGGTTCCCATGATATTCTCAAAAATGGGCTCATATTTCAAGGCGGTAAGTTCGCTGTAGGAACAGACAACCTGGTAGACCTTATCACCCCGCTCATACCAGTAGTTGATAACCTGATCCGTCCCCTTCAGTCCCTCGGTCTGGTAGATCAGCTCTACCGCAGGGACACTTCCCAGCGTGGTGTCCTCCATGCTCACATAAGTGTGGAATTCATTTACAGCTTGTTCCACCGCAGATTCCTCATCGGTGAAAATTCCAAAGGGGTTTTGATCCAGCGAGAGCTGAATCATCAGACTGGCAACGCTGTTTTCATCGTTTTCTGAATCAATGAGAGAGATAACCGTATATTCGCTATCTGTCTCAACGGACACCCAATTTTCTGGATACTGGAAGGTGATCCCAGCGGCCTCATCGGTGAAGGTTTGGGATAATTCCACTTCGGTTTCCGGCAACACCTGGGACAGATCTTCCACCTGCCGGTCGTAGGCCAAAAACAGGCGGTACAATATCTCTACCGCTTCCCCTTGGTCGGAAAAGGTCGCGTCTCCCAGGGAAACGGACTCCAAAGTGTACAGCGAGCCGTTGGGGTCTTCTGGGTTAGGAGCCATTTCCACAGAGAGCTTGACTTCTTCGTTTACTCCCTTTGCCGTGCCGGAAACTTCCACCGTAGCAATGCCTTTTCCCTCTTTGACGGCGCTCCACTCTGCGTCCGGAAGGTATTCATCTAGCACTTCGCCGTATGTATAGGGCAAGCCTTGGGAGTGATAAAAAGGCTGAAAGGCTTGTACGGACGCTACATAGTCCACCGATTTCCAGTTAAGAACCACGAAAAGAACCACTGCGACAAGCACCACTCCAGCGGCGGAGAGCCCTCCTATCAAGATGCCCCGTTTTGCCTTCTTCTTGGGTTCCGGTTTAGGCGTACCCGCTGACGGGTTCACAGCCGGGGCAGGTATTGTGGAAGAGGGATTCTCCGGGAAGAATTGCTTGGAAGAAGGAGCCGCTGAACCAGGTGGAATGGGTGTGACAGGTGCGGCATCTTGAGAAGCCGGTTCACCATAGGTAACTTTCGTGCCGCAGGATGGGCAAAATAACGCTTGATCCGGCAGCTCCTGGCCGCATTTATGACAGTACATGGGAATCTACTCCTTTGTGAAGAAAAGTGGCTTATTCATAAAAGAAATCAACAGAGACAAATTCAAATCTTACGGCGTCCTCATTCAATATCCCCGCTTCAAATTTCCACGTTCCCCCTGCCTGCAAGTTTGAGAGATAATCCGATGCAGTGCCAATTTGATTCCCGCTGGCGTCATAGAGATTGAATTCAATACTCAACATCTCGTATGGTACGGGAGAGGTGTTTTGCAAAATCCCGGTTATGTAGCTGGAACCCCAGATATCGGTATCTATTACCACATTAGGTTTCTCAACCCATGCGAGCCCCTCCGGAAGATCATCTGGAGAAGGAGAAGTAGGAATGTTTACTTGGTCAATGGTAAGTACGCAGCTGTGAAGGACCTCATCGTAAATGGGGTCCATATCATTGCGGTAGCTTTCATGGCAATCGAATCGAATCTCGTAAAGGTATGCGCCGCTGAGATACAGATAGCTCCGGGTATAAAGCTCGTCCTCATTGATGGTTAGAAGTTCCCTGACGGATTCGCCGTCCAATTCCGTCATGGATGTTTCAATCCATGTGACATTGGGGACAGTTTCAGCAAATTCTTCATCGCTGGAATACAGCCAGTCCACATCCTCCTGGGCGGCTGCATATTTAAACACGTCCATGGTGGAAATGAGGTCCCCGTCCTCCTCCGTTGCCAGAAGCACAATGGGAGGATTTTCCGGAGAAAAGCTTTCGTAATAATCGGCTGCCTCCTCCTCGCTTACAGAAATCCACCCCGCCGGATACTGAAAAGAAAGGCCCTCCTCTTCGTTGGTATACGTCTCGGTGAGAGAAACATTCTGGACGCTTGAAGTGGATGTGGTTGGGGAGGAGGACTCCTCCGACTGTCCCATACTGCTGCCAATAATAGCAGCCACAATCAGGATAACCGCCGCAATTCCAACGCCACATACGATCCAGGGCCAGCGGGCTGCTTTCTTCTTAGGAGGGACCCCTGGCGGGACAACTCCGGGATAACCTACAGGCGATGGAGAGCTGCCAGCCGGTTGAGAATTTGGCGCAGCCCCCGGCTGACTACCGGGAACCGCGCGGGGATTGGTTGCCTTTGAGGAGGAGCCTGGGGACACCGCCCCTGGCTGATGGATAGGCGGTGTTTGAGGTGTGCCATTGGCCTGAGTACCAGGTGGCACGCTGACCGGCTGCTCAGTAGGGGGATTTCCCTGTGGCTTGTGGGGTGTTGGCTGGACAGGTTGACCCCCTTGGGGTGCAGGGGGCTCGCCTGCAAAATGTTGGGAAGAGACAGCCACTGGGGCCCCGCACTTTAGGCAAAACTTCGCACCATCGATTAACTTAGCGCCGCATTTCATGCAAAACATTTCTCCATTCCCCTTCCTCAATATGACTCATAAATTTTAGATAACAACCCGTACAGAATCAAATCATTTTGTTCTACGCCGTTGATATCCAAATGATCTACACGGAACTGTTCACCCGTGATCTGGAACGTGATGCGGGCATCTGCCCGTTCTCCCAAATACTCACAGGTTCCTGTGAACACAACGTAGGTATATCCGTTCTCTGTGTATGTACTCCACTTGGGGTTATCAAAGAATTGATTGAAAGCCTCTTCCACAGTCACATCCTCGCTGTACTGTGTGAGGTAGGCGATTCGGACGCCCATCCCCGGTTGAATGAGGTTTAAGAAGAAATCTTGGTTTGTTACCAGTACAATGGCGATGACCGCAATTGCCACGACAACAGCAGCCCCTTTTAGAATAAACCGGCGAATCTCCGACCGATCCTCCTTAGATCCTGTTACAAATGCGAAAATCACCCCGGCGATGACCAGTGCTGCCACTAATAGTTCCCACAAGTTCACCAGGAGGACGATCACCAAGATGACGGCCACCGCGATTCCCAAGACGAAAAACACCTTTTCCACCATTTGAGCATGAGTCCACCAGAGTTCAAATTTGGAAGGCGGCTCGTTGGGATCAGAAGTAGGGGGCGAAGAGCCTGCCGGTGCAGAACCTACAGGCGGTTGGGGAGGTTTTTGGTGTGCCTCTGTGTTTGGCGGTCCCTCCCATTGACCCTGATCGTTCTCCATTTTTGTGCCACAAAAGGGGCAGAAGATGACAGCTTGTGGCAGTTTCTGTCCGCATTTTCGGCAATACATAGTTTTCCCTCCCAAGGCTTACCCAGTGACAATAAATCAATAGTAATAAATTATGGATTTAAAACAACTGCGCTAACCGATCAAAGTCATCTCTTAATGGGTGATCGTCAGGAAGATCATCCAGCACCGTTTCAATATTTTTGATCAATTTTTTGAGTTCGTCCTTTTCAGAAGTAGGAGTTTTTTTACCAGATAAAAATTCTTCTGCTGCAGATCTAAGTGCATCAATATCGGTTTCGGCAATTGGAGTTTCTGGTACTTGGTGAATGTTTTCCTCTTCGTCTGAGTACTCATGCTCCCAGACGCTTTTTGCGCTTTTGGCGAAATCAACTGCAATGGTCCAACCAACTGCCTCTGTTATGCCAGCAGCAACGGCAGCAGAAATACCCCAACCGACAAATGGAATCCATTTAACAATAGCTCTACCGACAAAAGTGGCGGCGGCAGAACTGATCATAGCTTTGGCCGTTGATTCTGTTATCTTACGTGAGAATACCCGACCGAGACTAAGAACCATCGTAACCTGAGCTGCAGTAATTGGAATCGCATCCGCCATAGGTATTGGGAAAGCCCCAGCCAGCGCACTAGCTGTAACTGCTGTATGAATGATTGCGCTGACCTTGTGAAATTGCTTGGAACTCATTATTTGTTTCGATTCAGCTTTTTTCTTGGTAATTGTTTTTCGATAATTTTTACCGTTAAAGTTTGGAAACTTTAATTTCATTTTACATTTCTCCAACACGGTTACTGTTTCTGAGGTTTATTTACATAATCATCCAGGCATTTTATAATCCCATATAATTTTCCTAGGTTGACGTCTTTGTTTGTAAATTCATATGGGAACCCCAGTTTTAGTTTTTCATTATTATTATTTTCAGAATACTGAATATTACAATAAGAAACTGTGTCCCGAATATTATTCTTATCGACTACGGCAATGCCATCTGTGCAGAAAATCAAGTCCATGTTTCGCTTGCTTTTGCTATCAAGTATGGCAAAAGCCTTTTGCTTGACCTTATATAAAAAACCTCCTTGGGTACGCAAATTATCGTTTTGGAAATAAGCAGAAAATTCCATATCATCCAAGATGTGCGTTGTTCCTCCATCTTGAACCAGACCGTCAGAATGGTCTTGTAGGATTTTTTTCATTTTATCTCGCATCTTTTCTATATCTTGGCCCCCTGGCTCCTCGCCTAAAAGCTCACTATCGAAGAAAATACTTTGCGAATAATCCATAGGCGCCTTTTCTATGGTCTTGAACATGTGCAAATATTCATCGGGCGAAGGAAGATTGTGATAATCACAAAAATCCGAAAGACCTTGTTCAAGTTGGCCTATGGGCTCAAAATTTGAAGCTGAATCAATTAATGCTGAGATTTTCTCAGTTAGTTTGTAAAAAAATTTACCAGTAAAATAGAGATAAGAATAATTATCAACCAGGTCTTCAAAATCTTCATAGGAAAAGGAACCATCATCCAATTTAGACTGGATATTTGTTAATTTATTCCTCGCTTGCCGTAGTCTAGCCTCAATAAGATAGACCAAATTATCGTGAGTCTCAAGCGTCCTAAAGCAAGGCAATTTTTCGAGTCCAGCAACAGTTTTATTCAACACTTCCGTAAACCCAAGTCTAAATCCACGTCCTTGTAAAAATCCAATGTACTCGCACTTACTTCTACTATTGCTTAGGGCTTTTTTTGCATCAGCTTTTCTGCGATCTAAAGCAGTACTAGTATGACCGTAATAGGAATTCTTTTCACTATCCGATATTTTGATGGGAGCTGGAATGATGGAATTGAATTCGCCTTCCCACTTTCTAAAATACTTCAATAACGAAAACCGGTAGGATTCCTTTAGAATATCCTTCTGGGTGCGTAAAAAATTATCCTCTAGTTGACTTTCCTTGTTGTTTGCTGTTATTTGAGGGGTAGTTGGCATTGGATAAAGATAAACTGAATCAACTTGTGTTGCTAACAATCGATAGTCTATCTGTGCCTTCGTGCTTTTGTTATTCAGATATTCGCTGACGTAAATTCTGCTCAAAAGTTTTGCGTTGATTGACGTGTTATAATCCTCGTTAATCAGTATTTTGAGAAGACGGGATGCATCAGCACTTTCTCCAATTTTCATGTAAGATATAGCGCATAATTGTATAATATCGAATGAGTTAGGAGACATTTTTTCGGCTAACTTTAGTAGATCATGGATTTTGCCAATGTCCTTATTTTCATCTTCCCACAAAAGATCTATATATTCCAAAGCGCATGAGGCGGTTAATTGATCTTCCCGAAGGATGTTATTTTTTGTTATACTGTAATAGTATTCGTAATGTCGTTTTGCCAACTCACGATATTGGTGTAAAAGTGCATGATCCTGATAATATTGATCCTTCTCTTTGGTTCCTTCTTGTTTATTTTTCTTCATCCTGTCACGTGTATTTTCTGCAATAAGATTTGCTGTATGGCCATAGAAATACCAAAATGGGGGATAGGCTTCAAATTTATTGGCAATTGCTTCTAGCCGTGCGTATTTTCGAATATAATTTGTATCCTGGAGAATATTGTTATATTGCTCAATTTGTTTCTCGGTAAGCCGCCATTCGTCATCGAAGTTGTACTCATCTGCTAGTCGCCAAGCAGCTGTAAACAATTCTCGCTTTAATGCATTTAGCTGCTCAATAGCCGTAATCTGAAGTTCAATTTCGGCATCTTTCTTTGCTGTGACTGCTTGATTCTTTTCACGCCGGTAATTCATGTAACCAGTGCCAATTTGTGTTGCTAATGAGTATGCAATAGCAAATGGACTTCCTGAAACAATCACGCTAAAGTTAGGTATAGCAGACCATATAGCGTCTTTTATGCGTTGCTGATACTTTTCTTCAATTTTTTTCTTTTTGATATTTTGAATACGAAAGAACGTAATAACATTTAATAATTCGCTCAGTATTCTGAGTAGAGCTTCGTCTTTTGGTATTTCTTTCAAGTTTAAGTTATTAAGAATAGCATCGTATTCCTGTTCCAATATGTAAACATCATTGTAATCGACGATCTGAGAAACTGAAACGGTGCATAAATTCAATGCATACGCTGCTTTGAGTTTTTCTTCTTTGCTATGCTTTTCATGGCTTTTATTATCGATCATGGTTTGTTTTCCTCCTTCTAGTAAAGCGAACTGATATATAGCTTCAAATAAGAGAGATTGATATTTATAATAATAAAAATCCTCAGAACTGTAACTCAATAACAACTGGAACATGATCGGATACTTCACAGTAATACCGATTAAACAGTGCTTCTTCTGAGTTATCCCCAGGTTTGATGTTTTGGTGAACAGCATCGATCCTTTTCCATTTATTCACAATTTGCTTTGTTTTTTCATTAAAGGAGAAATGATCAAAGTTGTTTGCATAGCCATGGTCACTTAAGGTCGTCTTTTCGTTTTGAACAGTGTAGACTACTTCACACCCTTGTTCAAATCCCATTAGTGGATTGCCATTAGAAGCGTAATATGCTACATCACTTAGTATCATCTTTCCAATTCCGCTAGATAATAAATTGAGGTTATAATCTCCTAACATGATCGTGTAGGGAACGGTTGGTTCGGTATCTTTTCTATAGTCGTTGATCCTCTTGTAAACACTTCCAGCTAGAATATCGAACTCATGTTTTCGAAGTGCGACTGCACCACCTTCGAAATTTGCTCTCATACTGTCTTCTTTTGGTTTCCCAGAAATGATGTGGGTGGTAATGAGGCGCAGTTCAATTTTTGTACCTCTCACTTTGAATCGACCGTAAAGCGGATCACGAATCAATCTAAATGCACCGTTTCCGAAATCCGTTTTATATTCTCTGAAAATTCTTGGGTTGTTAGGTACTTTCATCAGATCAATTCTATCGGTATTCCAAATAAAAGCGTAGCCCTCTCCACGATTATCTCTGCCAAGATAAGGGTAGTACTTGGATGCAGTCTTAGGATCTCCCCAAAAAGAGTTCCAGTTTCGGCCTAATCGCCCCAGGAGAGACTTTTCAAATGCGCTTTTTTGCATTGCGGGATCTTTCACATAAATACCGGATAGGGCTCTGCCTGCAGCTAATACTTCTTGCATCGCAATAATGTCGAAATTACTTTCCTTGATAATTGCAGCAATTCGATTTAAATCTTTATCTGTTGCTAGTGAAAAGTTTTTCAGGTTAAAAGATGCAATCCGATAACTCAATTTACTGCCTCCTTGATGTAAGACCCCTGACTCCTCACCCACATCTCAATTCCCTTTCCAAACACCTCCGCCTCCACGGTCCAGCCTTCCTCATCTTGCTCCAGAATCCTCGCCGTAGGCAGCCGGTCCAGTACCGCCTCAATGGAAGGGCCAGTGTACTTGAAACGGATGCGCTCCAGCTTCCCACCGTACATGAACTGCACCCGTTTCCGAAACTCCCCTTCCTGGAACCGGTCCTTGTAGGGGATCTGGAACCGCTCGTCCAGCACCTGGAAGGACTGTATCCTGTCCAGGCGGTAGATGGTGGGGAAGAGGTCGTCCGGGTTTTCAAAGTGTG
>OFMJ01000850.1_pt1 | contig 27405 bp, 26 predicted proteins | sample 1541801 | NCBI WGS metagenome assembly OFMJ01 (sample SAMN04209234, study PRJEB22552) | human gut metagenome | biome: gut; material: feces | host: Homo sapiens | place: USA: Oklahoma
TTTTGCTTCTCTAAAAATCTGTAATTTCTACTTGACTTTTATTAGCAGGTCTTTTTTATTCAATGCGAATGAAGTGATGCATCCAAAAAACCTTGGTTTAATACATCAAGATAACGAAAAGCTTGTCCTGCGCCAATCGCAACACAGTTTTGCGGTTCATCCGCTACTACAACGCTCACATGCACTTGTTCCTCTAAAAGCTGTGCAAAACCTTTCAAAAGAGAACCGCCTCCGGTCAAAACAATCCCATTTTTATAAATATCCCCCACCAATTCCGGCGGAGTAACTTCCAGCACATTTTTTACAGCGTTTACAATCGTCATCGCATGCTCATGAATCACCGGAAACAGCGCTTTTTGTGTCACCGTTATTTTTTCCGGAAGGCCTTTCAGCAGATTGCGTCCTTTAACCTCCATAACAACATCCGGCGAAGCATCATAGGCACTGGCGATATTCATTTTAATGCGTTCAGCCATTCGTTCGCCAATCAGCACTTTATATTCAGAACGAATGAAATTTACAATCGCTTGGTCAAAAACCTGACCGGCACATTTAATCGATCTGGATGCAACAATGCCGCTTAAAGAAATTACGGCAATATCCGTTGTGCCACCCCCAATATCAACAACCAAAACGCCTTCGGCCTTAGAAATATCAATACCCGAACCAATTGCCGCTGCAATCGGTTCTTCAACCAGATAAACTTTTCTTGCGCCGGCTTTTACAGCGGCATCAACTACAGCATCCGCTTCCACTTTGGTTGTAGAAGAAGGAATACAGATGGATATACGCGGCTTGATCATCAACGTTCCGCAAACGCGTTTGATATATTCCCGAATCATATACTCAGTCAAAATATGATTGGAAATCACTCCATTTTTAAGTGGATGCTCTGCAACAATATAGCTAGGTGTCTTTCCAATCATTTCAAACGCTTCGTTTCCAACTGCGAGAACCGTTTCTTTTCTGGTATCTACCGCAACAACGGACGGCTCTGAAAGAACAATCCCTTTATTTCCCAAATATACAATAATAGACGTTGTGCCTAAATCAATTCCAATATCTAATCCGGACACCGAATCACCCCTTCCTGAAATCAACATTTATTATATGCGCTTTTTATGAATTTTTCAACGATTTTCATAATGCAATCTTTTATTGTGTAGACGAAACACAAATACCTGTAACGTTCTGTGCGCCGCCTGCTTTCAAAACAGCAGAGCATTCTTCAATCGTAGCGGCAGTTGTACATACATCATCACACAAAAGAATACGTTTTCCAGCAACTGAAGAGGAACGCAATGCAAAAGCACCTTTCAGATTTTTCTTTCGTTCTTCCGACGAGAGAAAATGTTGAGTCTTTACCAATTTTACGCAAGTTAAATCCGAACAAAGCGGTATATCAAGAAAACGACTCAAAAACAATGCAAGACGATGTGCCTGATTGTAGCCACGCTGTTTCTGCTTTTTCTTGTACATTGGAACATAGCAAATCATATCATAATCAGGTAAATTCAAGCTACAAAATACATGATACATGAAAAACGCAAGTGGCTTTGCGTACTCAACATGTCCATGAAATTTAAAGCGCCGTACTGCTTCCGCATAAAATTCATCATAAGAAAACGGCGCGATGATACGGTCTGTAAACTCCAAACGATCGCAGATACAATCTTTCTTAGAACAACGTGGACAGTGGTCGGTTAAAAACTCTAATTTAGAAAAACAATCTGCGCAACAAAACTGTTTATAAGAAATTACCTTCCCGCAAAACGGACAGGCAACCGGAAAGAATTGTTCCAAAATAGATTCTTTAACCTTTGCAATCGCTGCAAATTTCCCGTAAACACGTTCCGGATAATAATTTTCCAAAATCTCTCTCACTTTCCTTTATCCTGGCTGGCCGGCGTATCAGACAACACATAATTTTGAAGCCAATATTTTAATCCAGTATAACGCAGCATTTTACGGTTGTTTTTTACCATATAGGCGACTCTTTCCCTTGACCCCACCAGAATCAACAATTGCTTTGCGCGAGTCACCGCAGTATAAAGCAGATTACGAAAATAAAGTTTGTCAAACCCACCAAGTACGGGGATGATAACGGCATTAAATTCACTGCCCTGGCTTTTATGTACAGTGACTGCATACGCCAGTTCCAGATCTTCCGCCTGGTCAATGGTACAGCTCGCAATGCGGCCTTCAAAGTCCACTAAAATATAGCCGTTATGAGTGTCAATCGCTATAATCGTGCCAATGTCTCCGTTGTAAATTCCAACGCCTTTTTCTTCTTCGCGAACCCAGGGAAGGTCATAGTTATTGCGAACCTGCATGACCTTATCCCCTTCTCGGAATGTATACAATCCAACACGTACCTGTTTTTTTTCTTTGGATTCCGGGTTAATCAGCATCTGCAGACGTGTATTTAACAGTTCGACTCCCAGCTCACCTTTTCGGCTGGGGCAAAGCACCTGAATATCCTTTACCGGCGAATACCCATAACTTTTCGGAAGGCGCTCACACACAAGTTGTAAGACCGTGTTGACCGCTTGAGACATATTTTCGCGTGAAAGAAAGAAAAAATCATTGTCTTTTCTGGAAAGGTCAGGAAGCTCACCTTGAACAATATCATGAGCATTGGTAACGATCAAGCTCTGTGCCGCCTGACGGAAAATTTCGCGAAGGGTAACAATGGTAATGCACTCACTGTCAATCAAATCCCGCAAAACGTTCCCTGCTCCAACTGATGGCAACTGGTCCGAATCGCCTACCAAAATCAATTTGCATTCCGGTTTTGCTGCACGCAAAAGTGCCTCAAATAAAAGCGTGTCCACCATAGACATTTCATCAATTACAATTACGTCGCATTCCAAGCGGTTGGAATCATTGCGGGCAAATGTAAGCTTTCCGCTTGCATTATATCCCGCTTCCAGAAGCCGATGAATGGTTTTGGCCTCTCTGCCCGTAACATCAGACATACGTTTTGCGGCACGCCCGGTTGGCGCCGCAAGGTATACCGTTTTTTGCTGAGACTCCAAAATGTCAATCATTCCGTTTAGCGTTGTCGTTTTACCGGTACCAGGACCGCCTGTTAAAATCATGATATTTTCACAAAGCGCAGCGCGAATCGCTCTGCGCTGGAGCGACTCATATTCAATACCGGTTCGCTGTTCTTCAGCATCAATCAATTCGTCCGCGTTTGCCGCGTCGTTCGTTAATTCTCCGGCCATCTCCCCAATATGCGCTGCAATATAGTTTTCCGCAACAAACAGATCCGGCAGATAATAATACGGCTGACCGCGTTCCACCTCAACCAGTGACTGCTCTTCTGTCATTGTTTCAATCACTGAGAGAACTGTTTCTTTCTCTACTTCAAGCAGCGGCAACACTGCAGACAACAGCTTTTTTAATGGCAGACAGGTATGCCCATTGTTCAGATTAGCCGCAAGCACATAACGAACCGCGGCAGAAATACGAGCCTCGCTTTGCATATCCAGTTCAAAATGCTGGGCAATCGTGTCAGAAACTTCAAACGGTAATCCAACATCCTCTCCGCAAAGCAAATACGGATTTGCTGTAATCATATTAACCGACTCCGGTCCCCATAATTTCCAAATCTTTACAGAAGAAACCGGAGAGATAGAAAATTTAGACAAAAACAACATCACCCGCCGCACACCGAATACATGCTTAAACTCTTCCGCAAGAGCTTCTGCTTTTTTAGGTGATATTCCTTTCACTTCGGCAAGGCAAGAAGGATTTTCTTCAATTTTTTCCAGTGTTTCATCCCCAAAACGCTCAACAATCCGTCTGGCCAGTGTTGGACCGATACCCTTTACAACACCGGATGCAAGATAACGCATAATCGCACCGGACGTAGCAGGCAGCTGCCGATCAAACGCTTCCGCTTTAAACTGATACCCGTAAGTGGGATGAGAAGAAAACCGCCCCATGACGTGCAGTTCTTCTCCGATTTCTACCGTTGCAAGCGTGCCTACGACACAAACCAGTTCATCTTCCACACCAAGATGGATCACCGCAAAGCCGGTATCCTGATTACGGTAAACAATATCTTCTACGGAACCCGAAATTTCCTGTAATTCTACTTCCTGCATGTTATCTGCCCGCCTTTAATCAATATATCAATTATAGTATATTTAGCGGGTTTCCGCAAACACAATTCGATTTTCCACCACACGATAAAGCGATTGCCGATCACATAACACAAATATGGAGTTCTCCTTGCAAAAATTAAAACATATCTTTCTGGACTCCGTATCCATTCCTTCATCTACAAAAATAACTCCAGCGTCAGTCGCTCTACATCCAAGAGCTTCAAAAGCAATCGAGCGCGCAAGCAATTCTAAATCACCAACATGGCCTTTTAATGGAACTAAAATGTAATTATAGTAAATCCCTTTTTGACAAATAATCCGTTTTTTTATCCAACAGATAAAATCCGCCACTCCCCATATTGCAAAAAATAAAACAACTGCTCCACCCAATATGTACCACAACATCTTCTGCATCTCCTTTGAAAGAAAGACAACTGCATAATTTATTCTATGCAGAAGATACAAAACGGTGTTCACTTGCCAACCACTTATAATCTTATCAGTCTTTAATCCTATGAATGGATTTACAACAAAATAAAAATCCCCCGAACAAAATGTTCGGGGGATCCGCATTAAATAAATTATTTTACAGCTTCTTTCAGTTTGTCCACCATGTCTGTTTTTTCCCAAGCGACGTCAAGATCTTCACGGCCCATATGACCATAAGCAGCAAGCTTACGATAAATCGGTTTCCGAAGATCAAGCTGACGAATGATTGCTGCCGGGCGAAGGTCAAATACTTTTTCAACAGCCTCGGCCAATTTCTCATCAGAAACAACACCGGTTCCAAAGCTGTCAACCATGATCGATACCGGATGAGCAACGCCAATCGCGTAAGCAAGTTCTACCTCACATTTTTTGGCAAGGCCTGCGGCAACTACGTTTTTCGCAACCCAACGCGCAGCATAAGCAGCACTACGGTCAACCTTTGTCGGGTCCTTACCGGAGAAAGCTCCGCCGCCATGACGCGCGTAGCCGCCGTATGTGTCAACAATAATCTTACGACCGGTCAAACCGCTGTCACCCTGCGGACCGCCGATTACAAAACGGCCAGTCGGATTTACATAATATTTTGTGTTTTCATCCAGAAGTTCTGCCGGAATGATCGGTTTGATTACCTGCTCGATCACATCAGCACGGATCTGATCCAGAGAAACAACATCACTGTGCTGAGAAGAAACAACAACAGCGTCAACGCGAACCGGTTTATCATCATTATATTCAACTGTAACCTGAGTTTTTCCGTCCGGACGCAGATACGGTAAAGTTCCGTTTTTACGAACTTCTGTCAAACGAAGCGCCAGTTTATGCGCAAGAGAGATCGGCATCGGCATAAGTTCTGGAGTTTCATCGCACGCATAACCAAACATCATACCCTGGTCGCCAGCGCCGGTAGAGTCACTGTCTTCTTCTGAGCCGTCACGAATCTCAAGCGCTTTATTAACGCCCATCGCAATGTCCCCAGACTGCTCATCAATTGAAGTAACAACTGCGCAAGTATTTCCGTCAAAGCCATATTTCGCACGGTCATAACCGATATCCAAAACGACTTTACGGGCAATTTTCGGAATATCTACATATGTAGAAGTAGAAATCTCACCCATAATGTTAATAATACCGGTCGTAGTTGTTGTTTCACATGCTACACGCGCCATCGGGTCACGGGACAAAATCTCATCCAGTACCGCGTCTGAAATCTGGTCACAAATTTTATCAGGATGTCCTTCTGTAACCGATTCGGATGTAAACAAAAATTTTTTTGCCATAATTATCCTCCTAAAAAGCAAAAATAAAGCACCCGGTAAAACCGAGTGCTGAACCATTAAAATACGTTCCTCATCTTTCGGTTTACACCGCAGGATTTGGCACCTTACTGAAAAGGTTGCCGGGCTTCACAGGACCTGATTCCTCAGCCACTCTTGATAAGGTTATAATTTATCTTAGTTATTATATCAATTTCAAATAAAATTGTCAAGCAAAATCAAAATAATTTTTTAATGCCATATGTAATGATTTACTGAGCAAAAACGCAACGACTCCATTAATAATGGCTTTAATCAAATTAAACGGCAGAATAATGGGAAGCATCATCTGCAAAACCGCATCCACCGGTGTTCCCATAAAAATCGGCGTAAAGATCAGATTACAAAGCATCATTACAGCGGTCATTGTAATGATTCCCGCAATCAACGCAATAATGGAACGTTTGATATTTTTATTTTTACGAGTTATCAAGCCAAAAACAACCACAAAACTTCCCGTGGCTAAAATATGCATGATAATTCCAATAAAGCCGCTGGATGCACTGACAGTCAACCCCTGAATGATTGATGTTACAATCGTTAAAAGCAATCCGGCAATCGGCCCGAATAAAAACGTGCCTAAAAAGATGGGAATATCTGCCGGATCATATTCCAAAAACGATGCTGCCGGAAACAGCGGAAAATGAACAAAGCAGACCAGCACAATCGAAATTGCGCACAAAAGGCCTAACGTACAGAGTTTTTTTGTTGTTGCATGAGACTGAGACATACTTTTTCCTCCAAAAATAAAATATTTTATAAACCAATAGTACCTGTTTGAAGGAAAAAACGCCCTTGAGAATCATCTCAAGGGCGCACAAAATCAGCGTATAAAACGTTTTTTGTTTCTTTCATCCGGACTATACCGTCGGTCCTGGAATCACACCAGAGTCAGCAAAGCTCGTGGACTAAAAGGTAACCCTTTATTACCACCGGTGGAGAATTTCACTCCGCCCTGAAACAGATAACTATTAAATTTATCGAACTAAAATTTATTCGTTGACATTCTCACCGTCTTTATCATGACAGCCACAATCGCAATCACAGCCGCAGGAATCATCAACAGAATCTAAATCGAATTCAAGGTTTTCGCCGCAGTTCGGGCAAACCATTTCACCTTCATCGAGCATTTCCTCATCAAGGCAGATGGTCTCACCACAAGTTGGGCAAACAACTTCATAGTATTCATCTTCATCGTCGAAATCGTCATCATCGTCATCCAGATCATAATAGTCTTCTTCCAGATTACCAAGATCCTCATCAATGATTGAGACAAGCTCTTCGATTTCTCCCTGATTCTCTTCAAGATCGGTAATTGCCATCGCCATTTCATCCAGTGTGTCAAGAATTGCATGGAACAACTTTGACTCTTTGGAATCCTCTTTCAGGTCAAGCCCCGCCAGAAGCCCTTTCAGGTAAGCAACTTTTTCAGTAATGCCCATTTGTGCATAACCTCCCATTCAATTTATAAACTCATATAACGCTTATGCGCGTTCCATATACTCGCCGGTTCTGGTATCAATGCGGATACGATCGCCTTGATTGATAAACAGCGGAACGCGAACTTCCGCACCTGTTTCAAGAGTAGCCGGTTTGGTTGCGTTTGTCGCTGTATCACCTTTAAAGCCCGGATCAGTCTGAGTGACTTCAAGCTCTACAAAGTTCGGCGGTTCAATACCGAAAACATTTCCTTTATAAGAAAGAATCTTACAAACCATATTCTCTTTTACAAAACGGAAGCTGTCACCGAGTTTGGACTCATCAATCGGAACCAATTCATAGGTTTCCATGTCCATAAAATAATAAAGATTTCCGTCGTTATAGGAATATTCCATGTCTTTACGCTCAACAAAAGCATTTTCAAACTTTTCAGTCGGGCTGAAAGTACGCTCAGTCACAGCGCCGGTAATAACATTTTTAATTTTTGTACGAACAAATGCAGCACCTTTACCCGGTTTTACATGCTGAAACTCTATTACCTGATATACGTTTCCGTCCATATCAAATGTAAGACCGTTTCTGAATTCACCTGCAGATATCATAGATAAACCTCCGTAGTCTTTATGTCTTATGTGTATTATTTTACCCTATATTCTCACTAATTACAAGTATAATTTTAAAGCTCGATCAGTTCTTTCGGGCTGTGTGTCAAATTTTCATAACCGTCATCGGTTATGACCGCGACATCTTCAATTCGAACGCCAAATTTTCCCGGCAGATAAATACCCGGTTCTACCGAAAGAACCATACCCGGCAAAAGTTTTGTCTGATCACTTAAATTATATGCGGGGGATTCATGAATTTCTATACCAAGACTGTGTCCCAACCCATGGCCAAAACAACCGGCATATCCTGCTGAATCAATATAATCCCGCGCTACTGCATCAATTTTATTGCAAACCGCCCCTGGCGCAATTGCATTCAGCGCGCGTTTCTGCGCTTCCAAGACTGTGCTATAAACTCGTTTCTGTTCTTCGCTCACGGCTCCAACCGCAACCGTACGCGTCATATCGCTGCAATAGCCATCTTTTAACGCGCCGAAATCCATGGTGATAAAATCCCCTGTTTCCACCGGCTTTTCAGTAGGAATACCGTGCGGCATTGAAGAATTTTTACCGGAAACCACAATGGTATCAAACGCAAACCCATCTGCGCCAAGGCACTTCATTTCATATTCAAGACGTGCGGCGATTTGCTTTTCAGTCACTCCTACTCGGATATAATTACAAATTTCAGCAAATGCCAAATCAGTAATTTTCTGCGCATTCTTCATTGCGACTAACTCATCAGGAGTTTTTACACTGCGCATTTTTAAAAGCGCAGTATCAAACACATTGGAAGACAGAAGCTCAACACCGGAAAACAACTTTTGATAATAAGAAAACTCCCGCATTGTCATATAAGAGCTTTCTACAACCAAGTGTTTAATTCCAAGCTGCTGCACGGCTTCAGGAAGTTGCTTTGAAGCAGAAGTCAGTAAATGCACCTCGCAGTTTTCAATTTCTTTCTGCGCTCGTTCTATATAGCGAGAATCCACAAAAAACATGGCTTTTCTGCGGGTCAACAGCAACACACCGGCAGTGGAGTGAAAATGAAGAAGATACTGCCTGCCATACGATGAAGTAATAAGAGCACCATCTGCTTCATCGGGTAAAAGTTCTGCTGCATTCTGCAAACGAGATCCAGCCATTTAAATTTCCCCTTTCTTATAGCAATGGTTTTAATCCGTCCAACGCAAGCAGATAACTGTATTTTCCAAAGCCTGCGATCTGCCCCACACATACAGGGGCAATCACTGAATGATGGCGAAATTCCTCTCTGCCATGAATATTTGAAAGATGGACTTCAACACAGGGAATCTTTAAAAGCGCGATTGCATCACGAATGGCATAACTGTAATGGGTATACGCGCCTGCGTTAATTACAACTCCGTCGCATTGATTGCGGATCTCGTGAATTTTATCAATAATCGCCCCTTCGTGATTCGACTGAAAAATTTCACATTCCAGTGAAAGCGCAGAAGCATGCTGAAGGATCAGTTTGTTGATATCATCCAACGTTTCTTTTCCGTAAATGCTGGTTTCACGTTCCCCTGTCATATTCAGATTCGGTCCATGAATGACAACAACTTTCTTTTTCATAATAAAGCGCCTCCATAATTGAAGTTACAAGCAAGCTTGGTACATCTGCATCATCGTACGAGCATCCTCGGCCTGCGTACCGGCTGATTCGCAAATAAAAACAGGAGAAAGGTTCTTTTTAGCGATCAACTCTGCCAAGGGTTCAAAGTCCGGACCATAAACAGTATCCTCAAAAGTCAAATGTGTTTTCTCTCCTCCCGGATCGGTATACTGTATTTTACTAAAATGGGAATGGAACACATTGAGCCTGTCATGCCCAAGCCGATTTTCAATGGTGTCAAGCACGAATTCAAACTGCTCTTTGGTATTCATCTGCCCCAGTGTTCTGGCATTTAAATGGCCAAAATCAATACACGGAATCAATCTTTCATCCAGTTCGCACAAAGACATAACCTCTTCCAGATTTCCCAGCTGATTTACCTTTCCCATTGTCTCCGGACAAAAGGTCAAATTACCATAACCATGTTCGTCCATGGCACTCAAACAGCGTTTTACCGTATCACTTGCCAAAGACAGAGCTTCCTCTCTGCTGATTTTCCCACAGGAGCCGGAATGAACGATCAAGCGCGTGGCTCCCAGCATATGTGCAGCTTCTGCGCTTTGTAATACATAATCAATACTTTTATCACGTTTTTCTTTTTCGACACTGGAAAGTGAAATATAATATGGCGTATGCAAAGAAACACGAATTTGTTTTTCTTCTGCATTCTCCTTAAATTTTCTTGCATTTTCCGCGTTTACTCGAACGCCGCGCCCACACTGATATTCATACGCAGTCAATCCAAAAACGCTAAGATAATCAGGAATCTGATCCTGACGCTTATATCCCATTTCCGAAAAACTTTGTGCGTTTCCAGCCGGGCCAAACAAAGCTCCCATTGGTTTCATTCCTTTCGTTTTATATGGTGAGATTTATAATGATGTTCCCATTTGCGCTTTACGCGAAAAAACGGACCATTTTCCAATTCAAACGGTTCTACCAGAATCGTTGTCAATCCATGAAGATTGCCGGCAGCAATATCGGTTAGAATTTGATCGCCAACCATAGCGGCTTCATTTTTTAAAATCCCCATAGATTTACAAAATGCACGAATTCCAAATCCCATCGGCTTACAACTGCGTGAAACGAAGGGCAGCCCAAGCCGTTCGGCAAAGGGTTGTACCCGGCTTTTACTGTTATTGGATACAATCGCCGCAGAAATTCCAGTGTTTTGTAAACTTTCCAGCCAAGTGAGAACGCCTTCTTCTGGCATGGGATGTCCATGCATTGCAAGCGTATTATCAACATCCAGCAAAACGAGACGGATTCCATGATCCAGCAAAAACTTAGGAGAAAGATCAACAACCGACTGAAAAGTAAAATCCGGTAAAAAAAGAGACACACGAACACCCCTTTTCTTTAAACAAAAAAGCGGGCGCTGATGCGTCCGCTTTTCTGCAATTTAAGTAGCAATTACTTGAATTTACGCTTACGCGCAGCTTCAGACTTTTTCTTGCGTTTTACAGAAGGTTTTTCGTAATGTTCTCTTTTACGAACTTCAGCCAAAACGCCAGCCTTTGCACAAGACCGTTTAAATCTTCTCAAAGCGCTGTCCAAAGACTCATTGTCTTTTACTCTGATTTCTGACACTTTCTATTCCCTCCCTTTGCCCCAAAGGCAGAGGTTAAAAACAACTCAATGAAACTATTATACACCGGACAAATACTATCTGTCAAGACTAAATTTAAAACTGAAACCTGTTATTTTGCAACAATGTTCACAAGTTTGCCCGGAACATAGATTTCTTTTACAACATTTTTACCACTAATCGCTTCTTTTACGTGTGGCTCTTCTTTTGCTACGCTGATTGCATCATCTTTCGAAATATCGGCCGCAACAACAAGTTTTCCACGGAGTTTTCCGTTGACCTGTACGACAAGCTCGATAGTATCTTCCACGCACTCTGCCTCATCATAAGTCGGCCAAGAAGCTTCTGTAACCATGCCGCCATAATTCATCTGTTCAAATAATTCTTCAGTAATATGCGGCGCAAATGGATTCAACAGAATAAGAAACGTTTTAAATTCTGCGCGATTAATGCTGCCAACTGCCGCAATCTGATTCAACAGGCTCATCATGGAAGCAATCGCTGTGTTGAACTTGAGTTCCTCAATATCCTCTGTTACTTTCTTTATGGTTTTATGGAAAGATGCTCTCAATTCATCACGGTAGGTATCACCGTCCACCACAACATCCTGCAACGCCCAAATACGGTCAAGGAAGCGTTTACATCCCTTAATGCTCGCAGAACTCCACGGCGCGCTTTTTTCAAAGTCCCCGATAAACATTTCGTAAAGGCGCATAGTATCCGCACCATATTCACGAACGATCTCATCCGGATTGACAACATTGCCACGAGACTTACTCATCTTCTCGCCGTTTTCACCCAAAATCATACCATGGCTGGTACGTTTTGCATACGGCTCTTTGGTGCTGACAACGCCAATATCATAAAGGAATTTATGCCAGAAACGCGAATAAAGCAGATGAAGAGTTGTGTGCTCCATGCCACCGTTATACCAGTCAACCGGGAGCCAGTAATCCAGCGCTTCTTTGGAAGCGAGCGCATTTGGATTGTGCGGATCACAGTAACGCATAAAGTACCAGGAAGAACCAGCCCACTGGGGCATTGTATCGGTCTCACGTTTCGCCGGACCGCCGCAATGCGGACAAACCGTATTGACAAAGCTGTCAATTTTAGAAAGCGGAGATTCACCGTCGTCCGTCGGCTCAAACGACTCTACCTCAGGCAAGCGGAGCGGAAGCTCGCTTTCCGGAATCGGAACATAACCGCATTTCTCACAATAAACGATCGGAATCGGCTCACCCCAGAAGCGCTGACGTGAAAAAACCCAGTCACGTAATTTATAATTCACCTTCGGATGACCTTTGTGGTTTTCCTCCAGCCAGTCAATAATCTTTTTCTTGGCTTCTTCAACAGAAAGGCCGTTTAAAATACCGGAGTTGACCATTGTTCCGGTCGCGCAGTCAGTAAACGCTTCTTTTTCAACGTCACCGCCCGCTACCACTTCAATAACAGGAAGATTGAACGCTTTCGCAAAATCATAGTCGCGGGTATCATGCGCAGGAACCGCCATGATTGCACCGGTTCCATAGGTCATTAAAACATAGTCTGAAATAAAAATTGGAATTTCACGATTGTTGACTGGATTGATGGCCTGTACGCCTTCCAGTCGAACGCCGGTTTTCTCCTTCACCATTTCAGAACGCTCGAAATCCGATTTTTTAGCAGATTCATCCTGATATGCGCGAACCGCTTCCATATTTTCAATCCGGTCGGCCCATTTTTCAATGAGCGGATGTTCCGGAGAGATAACCATGTAAGTAGCACCGTAAAGAGTATCCGGACGAGTAGTGTAGACCGTGAGTACATCCCCCGCGGTTGTATCAAACTCCACCTCGGCACCGGTTGAACGGCCAATCCAGTTTTTCTGAGAAATTTTAACGCGGTCAATATAGTCCACGTCGTCCAAATCATCAATCAGACGCTGTGCGTATTCTGTAATTTTCAACATCCACTGCGATTTAACTTTGTGGATTACCTCGCCTCCACAGCGTTCACATACACCATTGACAACCTCTTCATTTGCCAGAACAACTTTACAAGATGTGCACCAGTTAACCGACATTTCTTTTTTATATGCCAGCCCTTTTTTAAACAGCTGTAAAAAGATCCACTGAGTCCACTTGTAATACTCCGGATCCGTTGTGTTGATTTCACGGTTCCAGTCAAACGAAAGGCCTAGAGACATCAACTGCTCTTTAAAACGTGCAACATTCTGCTTTGTAACGATTTCTGGATGGATCTTATTTTTAATGGCATAGTTTTCCGTAGGAAGACCAAATGCATCCCATCCCATTGGGTACAGAACATTGTATCCCTGTAACCGACGCTTACGCGCAACAATGTCAAGCGCCGTATAAGAACGCGGATGACCAACATGCAATCCCTGTCCCGAAGGATACGGAAACTCAACCAAAGCATAATATTTCGGCAAAGTGTAGTCGTTTTTTGCAGCGAATACATTTTTATCCTGCCAGATTTTCTGCCATTTTTTTTCGACCTGTCCAAAATCGTACTTCAATGTTATTCTTTCCCTTCTGCGATAATATCGCTGATATCAACATTTTCCGCATCTGTCCAGACACGTTCAAGTTCATAATAATTGCGCGTATCTTTTAAAAATATGTGGACAATGACATCGTGATAATCCAAAACAATCCAGTTATTGGACTGATACCCCTCAATAAACGAAGGCTGCAATCCCATTTCAGAAAGTTGAAAATCCACCTCATCTACCAATGACTTAACCTGTGTAGTAGATGATCCTCCTGCAATCACAAAATAATCTGCCAGTATTGTAACATCACGTGTCCTCAAAAGCCGAATGTCATCGGCTTTTTTCTTGTCTAAAATACGAACAATGGTTTTTGACAATTCAAAAGACGTCATCTTATTTCCTTTCTTTTATTCATTTGAAGAGTCCGTGCTGGATTCAGACGATGATGAATGCGGCGTTTTTCCAGAATCTGTTCCAACAATTTCTCCTAAAACACCCTCGTTATTGTCGAGGTTTGTCGAACTATTATATTTCTCAACACAATTTAGTTCTTCAGCAGGAACATCCTCAGAATACGGACGAAAATGCTCATTCAACAGCTCTGCCGTTGCCTCGGTATGAACGCTGTAATTGGCATAAGATGGCGGAATTCCTTCACCCGGAAGCAGGTACATAACCATGTCCTCCATATCCAATCCATTGACAACATCCATAAAGCCCATCAACTGAGCAGGAGTCAAATCGGTAGAAACATATTTGAGCAATGTAGGAGCCATACCTAACAAATCCGATTTGGAGAGCGAAAGCATCTGCTCAATCATGGCAGCGATAAACAAACGCTGTACCTGAAGTCTTGAAATATCACCTAAAGCATAGTTACCACTTGAACTACCCGCTGCACCGCGATGACGTACAATAATCTCCGCATGAGCACCGTCTAACGTTTGAACTCCAGGCTCAAGTTTAAGTCCGCCGCCCCAATCATATTCAAAAGGAACATTCATAGTAACACCGCCGATTGCATCGACAAGTTCCTTGAATCCGTCCATTTTAATAGTTGCGTAATGATCGACCGGAAGTGCAAACATATCATTGATTTCTTTTGCTAGACCTTCAATTCCGCCATCTTCCTTACGGGAATAGACCGCATTGATTTTATTGGTTGAAGTTGTTTCCACATAAGTATCACGCGGAATTTGAAGAACGTTGACCTTTTTAGCTTTTACATCAAAGCTCACATACATGATAAGGTCTGTACGTTCACCAAGTCCGCGGCCTTCTTCGTCATCAATACCGCAAACAAGGAAATTTACTACATCCTCTTTAATTTCTTCTTGCGTTTGTATTTCTGAACTGATACTGCCTTCGCTTCCCTGAAAAATACGGCTGTTCATTACAACCGCGCCTGCAATCACAACAACAGAAATAAGAATCAAAAGAACACATATTACCGCGATTACCCGATTTTTAACTGACTTTTTTTTCTTATTTCGCTTGGTCGAAACATGTTTCTGTGCCATACAGCACCTCCAGTTTATTCACACAAAGTTGATTGTAAGCGCTTAGCGTATCTGGATGAAGCGGAAAACCCTCATCTAAAAGTTCTGACAATACAACCCGGCACATTTTAAAAATTACTTCATCTAGGCTTTCACGGGACAATTGTCTGAATTCTTCCACGCCCGGAAAATCTCTGTCAGAAGAAACGCAATCTGCCACATAAATTATTTTATCCAAAAGTTTCATATCGGCTTTTGCAGTAGTATGATAACGCACTGCCGACACAATTTCCGCATCGTCGCATATATAGCGCTTTATATACTCTGAACCGACAATTGCATGCCACAATTTCGGACACAATCGCTCAGATTCGGTTAAGATTATAGCAAATTCGTCCGCCATTTGCAACTGCTTTTCTTTTGATATATCTTTACAAACATCATGCGTCAAACCTGCGATATACGCCTTTTTCTGGTCTGCTCCATATATTTTTGCGAGTTCAACCGCACTTTTCGACACGGCAACACTGTGCAGAAACCGCTTTTTTGAAAGCATTCTCTGCAGCAAAACAATAATTTCATCTTCCGGTATTTTTAAATCCAGCAATTTCTTCACCGCCAAATAAATGATGCATCTGAATGTATTGGTAAACTCCAGCCGGCAGATAATCGGATACATCTTGTCCAGACTTTAATGCGCAACGCAACTGTGTGGAAGAAACCTCGTAAACCTGATTATCAACCACCGTTACCGAAAAACCTTCCTGTAAAAAGCTGTTTCTCAACGCAAGCATCTTTTGATGTTCTTTCTGGTTTCTGGAAGCTGCTACGAGAGTTGCCATTTGAAGAATTTCCTTATATTTTTTCCACTGGCGAAAGGTAAAAAACATATCGCTTCCTACGATCAAAAAAAACTCCGCCTGCGGATAAAGTTGAACCAGCGCATGAAGCGTGTTAACCGTATAACTTGTCCCTCCAAGGCGGAATTCAATATCAGACACTTCAAACAAGGGATTTCCCTTTACAGCGATTTGACACATTTTCATTCTGTCATCTTGAGAACAAAGATCCGGTGTTTGTTTATGCGGAGGAACATTTGCCGGAATAAGAAGAATCTTGTCAAAAGCACATTCATTATGGCAAGCTAACGCGAGTCGAATATGTCCATTGTGAATCGGATTAAATGTACCGCCTAAAATTGCAATCCTCTGCTTTTGCATAATCAATGCCACCTGCTTTTAAAAGCTAAAGTACAATTGTCGGTGTTTCCGGATTTTTTCGATAAAGAACAAACCTGGTACCGATTACCTGCACCGGTTCTGCGTGAAGAACTTCCGCAAGCTCCCCACATGCTTCACGCGGGGTAAGCGGCGAGGTTTCCAAAACCCTGATTTTCACCAGTTCCCGTGCTGTAAGAGCATCATCCACCTGAGCAATCAGAGTTTCTCCTATACCCGACTTTCCAATCTGCAAAATCGTATCGATTCCATTTGCAAGTTTTCTTAAATATGCGCGCTGTTTACTTGTGATCATAACCTTCTTTTTTCTCCTTTAATAATTCAAAAACCCTTCGAAGCGCTTTGCCACGATGGCTGATACAATCTTTATCAGTACCGTTAATCTGTGAAAAACTTTTTCCGTCGACCATAAACACCGGGTCGTAACCAAAACCATTTTCTCCTACCGGCTCTCTGCCGATCGTTCCCTCACAGGTTTCAAACACAATATCTTTTTCCCCATCCGGATAAATCAGGCAGATTGCGCAAGCAAAGTACGCTGTCCGTTTTTCTTCCGGAACATCAGCCAATTCGTTCAACAACAATTGAACACGATCCGAATCGGTTAACCCGGGGCCGCCGTACCGTGCAGAAAAGATTCCCGGCCGACCGTCCAAAGCGTCCACACATAAGCCCGAATCATCCGCCAATGTTGTACACCCGGTGCGCTGAAAAACATATTCCGCTTTCAGCTGAGCGTTTTCCTGAAAACTATTTCCGTTTTCCTCCGCCTGACCTTGTATGCCGCAATCCGCCTGAGACAGTACCTCATACCCTAAAGGACTCAAAAGCCGTTCAAATTCAGCGAGTTTTCCTTTGTTTTTTGTTGCAATGACCAGTTTCATTCTGTATCTCCCTCAAACAATGCGTCAACAAAATCATCTGCGGAAAAAGGCTGAAGGTCGTCTATTTTTTCGCCGACTCCGACAAATTTAACCGGAAGGCCTAACTCATCCCGAATCGCAATTACAATTCCGCCGCGAGCCGTTCCGTCAAGCTTAGTTAATACGATGCCGGTAATGCCTGCCGCCTCTTTAAACTCTCGTGCCTGATTCACAGCATTCTGCCCAGTAGTTGCATCCAGAACTAACAGCGTTTCTACATCACAGCCTTCTGTTTCCCTGGAAATAACCCTGCTTATTTTAGAAAGCTCATCCATTAAATTCTTCTTGTTGTGCAGTCTTCCGGCAGTATCGCAAATAATCACATCACTGCCTCTTGCCTTTCCCGCGGCAATCGCGTCATACACCACTGCCGCCGGATCGGAGCCTTCTGTATGCTTTACCAATTCTACGCCTGCTCGATCCGCCCAAATCTGCAGTTGATCGATTGCTGCCGCACGAAACGTATCAGCGGCACCTAAAATCACCTTTTTGCCATCCGCTTTCAAAGCAGCAGCCATTTTCCCAATTGTCGTTGTCTTTCCAACGCCGTTAACACCAATTACAAGAATAATGGAAGGCTTTGTTCGAATCTGCAATTCTTCGCCTCCACGCAGCATTCCGGCAACAATTTCTTTCAACATTCCGCGAATCCGTGCAGGGTCTGTAACACGTTCTTCCTTTACACGTTTGCGCAATGTGTCACAAATTTTTGTCGACGTTACAACACCAACATCAGACATAATGAGGATTTCTTCCAGTTCCTCAAACAAATCATCGTCAATTTTTGTAAAGGAGCTGATCATCTCTTCAACTGCACCCATCATGGATGATCTTGTTTTTTGAAGTCCAGCTTTTATTTTTGAAAATAAACCCATTTAGGCCCCTCCAAATAAGTGATTATGAAATAACTATGTAAGTTTTCCAATACGCTGTTCCACTTCGCCAACATTAAGCCGCAGCAATTTCGAGATTCCTTCCTGCTGCATGGTAACACCATAAAGAACATCCGCTTCTTCCATGGTGCCCCGCCGGTGAGTGATCAAAATAAACTGGGTATGATCGCTGTATGAACGAAGGTAGTGCGCGTATTTGGAAACATTCACATCATCCAGCGCAGCTTCAATTTCATCCAGGATGCAAAAAGGCGCGGGACGAACCTTCAATATTGCAAAATATATAGCGATTGCTACAAAAGCCTGCTCTCCGCCGGAAAGCGCTGACAGGTTACGGATTACTTTTCCGGGCGGCTGCACATTGATCTCTATGCCCGACTCCAGCAAATTATCCGGTTCCGTTAACACAAGTTCGCCTTTTCCTCCGCCAAACAAATCAGAGAAAATCTGAGAAAAGTTGCGGTTGATTTTTTCAAAGCTTTCAGAAAAAAGCTCTTTCATATTTTCGGTCAATTCTGAAATCAAACGACCAAGTTCTTTTCTTGATTCTTCAACGTCTTCAATTTGTTTGGTCAGATATTCATGCCGCTGTTTGACTTCTTTATATTCCTCTACAGCGGAAAGATTCACACTTCCGAGATTTTTAATCTTTAACCGTATCGCAGACAACTGCTGCGGAAGATTTTCGAACTGATCAGCCGGCTTTGTAAAGTGAGCCGCCTGCGACGGCGTTAATTCGTACTCAGCCCACATCTGACTGATAATCCCGTCATATTCCTTTTGGGTGGCAAGTTTCTGCTCTTCCAGATGAGCGGACTCACGAATCAGTTGTTCTCGCCGTTCGCTGTATCCTTTTTGTTCACCGCGAAGTCGGGTTGTTTTTCCCTCGTGCTCTTCCCTCTGTTTTAAAGCTTCCGAAATGCGCTGGTCAAAATCGCTTAACGATTTTTCCCTGTCACCAATCCGAACTTCTATGTTCTTCTTTTCTTCCGCTAATTCTAAAACAGCCTGCTTTACCTGCGCGATCTGGTCTTCCATCTGTTTGGAAGACGCAGCCGAATTTACTCTTCGCAATTCCAAATCAGAAATAAATTCATTTAAGCCCTCAATCTCTTTGTACAGCTCTGCAATGGATACTTTTCTTTGAGAAATCTCATCAACGATACGATTAACCTGTTCTGCCGCCTCGGCGTTACTGCCTTCCAAGCAAGATAACTCACCCTGTATTTCAGTTAAGTCTTTTTCCAGTTGAGCAAGTTCCTGCTGTTTTACAAGAGAAGCTTCTCGGATATCCAACAATTCCTGTTTCTGCTTTTCGATTTGTTCCACAAACGTTTCACTTTGCTGTTTTAACTGTTCAGACACCATCCGCAGGTGGTTAATCTCCGCATCCAGACGGATCGTATCCTCGTTTCGGGATTGAATCTCACTCTGAATCGCCTGCACTTCTGCATTTAGTTTCGCGTTCTCCTGCGCGAGATCATCTTTTTCCCGCAAAGCAATATCCCGTTTGGAAACCAGTGCTTCCGATTCTTTTTTCAACCGGTCAATATCATTCTTTCGGCTCAAAATTCCCTGGCTGCGCGCAATAAAGCCGCCAGTAATTGAACCGCCTGCGTTAACAACCTGTCCATCCAAAGTAACGATGCGGAATTTATATCCATATTTTTGAGCAATTGCAACAGCGGCATCAATATCCTCAACGATGACAATTCTGCCCAAAAGCGATTCGGCAATCGAACGGAACCGTTCATCACAGGAAACAAGTTCACTTGCAACCGCAACATATCCCATCTCTTTGGAAACGGATGGATTTGACAAGTGATTTCCCTTTACCGAGGTAAGCGGCAAAAACGTAGCGCGACCGGCTTTTTTCTCTTTTAATAAACGGATTGCCGCTTTTGCCGTTGCTTCGTTTTCCACCACGATATTCTGCATAGCACCGCCCAAAGCGATTTCAACAGCAACAGAATAACGGCTTTCCACAGAAATAAGCTGTGCAACCGACCCAAAGATACCTCGAATTTGTCCGGAATCTTTCGCGCGTAAAACTGCTTTAACACTGCCGGAAAAGCCTTCCATATTTCGCTCTAGTTCTGTTAAGAGCGAAATTCTCTGCTGCTTTTCTTTTAACTGCAGTTCCAGTTCATTTAACAAAGCAACAGCCTGATTAAGCTTTTCTACGCGGCTGCGCAGCTTTATCTGATAACCGGCAAGTGAATTTTCCAAAGATTGCAGTGATTCCGCATTTTCACTTTTCGTCTGTACAGCCTGTTTCAAACGCATTTCTGCTTCATCGCTCTGCTGGCTAAACGTTTCCATCTGCTGATTGGCGTTATCTAATACATCATTCAGTTCAGAGGCTCGTTTTTCCTCAATTTCCAGCCTCAGAGTGCTTTCAGACTTTTGAAGAGCCAGCGCGCCGCTTTTTGCGCGCAACGCATCTGCTCGTTTCGTAAATTCATTTGTTTGCTCAGAAGCTGCATTCAGCTTCTCCTGCTCTTCACGATTGCGATCTTCCAGCTGAGCAACTTCATTTTGTTTATCCACGGTAGACTGCCGCCGAAGATCGATTTCTTTCTGGATTTCATCATCCGAATTCTTAAGCGAACGAATCTCATTTTCAATCCGTTCAACGGTCTCATGATGATGCAAAATATCATTTTCGATGACCGCAATTCGAGAAGCCGCCTGCGCGTTTTCGCGCTCAACTTCTTGTTTTTCGGCGCGAAGCTGCTCGGAAAGTGTCATACATCCCTGCATAAACGTATATGCTTCCTGAATTTGCTCTTCCAAATAATTTACAGCCTGATCGATCTCTTCGCATTCACCGTTCGCGATTGTAAGCTTGTTGTCTTCGTCGCGAAGGCGCTGGGTCAGCCGTTCCAACTGCTCCAGCCAAAAAGAAAGTTCCAGTTCTTTTTTTTGATTGGCATAATCCAAATAAAGGCGCGCCTTTTCCGACTGTGTCTTTAAAGGACCAAGTCGGTCTTCCAGTTCTTTTAAAATATCCATCAACCGGAGAAGGTTTTCTTCCGCCATTTTCAATCGGCGTTCTGATTCCTCTTTACGATAACGGAATTTGGAAATACCCGCCGCTTCTTCAAAAATCTCACGGCGTTCCGCGCTTTTCGCTCCAACAATCTCTGCAATTTTTCCCTGACCGACCATAGAATAACCATCACGGCCAAGGCCAGTATCCATTAACAGCTCGTTGATGTCTTTTAAACGAACCTGAGAACCGTTAATGAGATATTCGCTTTCTGTGGAACGATAGTATTTTCGCGTAATTGTCACAGTATCGCTGTCAACGGCAAGAAGCCCGGAAGAATTATCTATGGTAATGGAAACCTCTGCGAATCCCTGCGGTTTCCGAAGCTGGGTTCCCCCAAAGATCACATCTTCCATTTTAGCGCCACGCAGAGTTTTTGTGGACTGCTCCCCAAGTACCCAGCGCACTGCATCACTGATATTGCTTTTTCCACTTCCGTTCGGTCCGACAACGGCAGTAATACCATCGCCAAACTCTAATTTAGTTCGATCCGGAAAGGATTTAAATCCATGTAATTCCAGTGACTTTAAAAACAACCGGGCACCTCCTTGTTACATAATCTCACTTCATAGCACTTTAAACACGCACTGCTTACAAGTTTAACACAATATCCGTTTTCATGCAATTTTTTAAGGTTTTCCCGTCTCTGTCCTACCATCTTGGAAACAGAAGACGGCGCAACTTCCAACGTTACATTTCCCTTTGGAACACTTTTTAAGATTTCGCAGGCTTTGTGATACATCAGCCTGCTTTCACACAGTTCCCGGAACGCGGGATGATACGGGCCTGCGACATAGCCGTTTTTCAACTCTTCCGACGCATGTAATCCCAAACGAATAACCGGAATATTCGCATCATCAAACAAAACAAGAAGCGCCGAGCAAAGCTCAACTGCTTCTTCCAATGTTTGAGGCAGGTATCCGCCCAAACGATAATATTGTTCCAGCTTTGTGTATTTCAATGTGATTGCCGGGTAAATACGAACCATATCCGGTTGTAACGTTACAAAGGTTTCTGCTGTTTTCCGGTCAATCTCCGGACTGCTTTTATAAAGCCCAGTCATCATCTGCAAACCTAACTGAAAGCCGTTTCGCCTAAGCAGTGAACAAGCCGCAATTACATCGTTCGCAGAATGCCCTCTTTCATTCGCGATAAGGACCGAATCATCCATACTCTGCGCGCCGAGTTCTACAACTGTAACACCATACGTCTTTAAAACGCTGCAAATCTCCTCATCCACAGCATCCGGGCGGGTGGAAACACGGATTCCCGTAAGATCATAGTCTGCAACAAACTGTGCGGCTACTCTTAAAAGCGATATCATATAATCCCGGTCAATCGCCGTAAAACTCCCGCCGAAAAAGGCGATTTCTGTCTGCTTGGGATTTTTCAGCATCGGAACATTTTTTTGTAAAAACACTTCAACTTCTTTTGGCGACGGTGCTTTGATTTTACCGGAAATAATTTTCTGATCGCAAAAACTGCACTGATTGGGACAACCCGCGTGAGGAATGAAAATAGAAAGATTACTATGCTTCATAGCCCATCAGCGTCAATGCTTCTTTTGCCGCATTTTGTTCTGCCTGTTTTTTGCTTTTTCCCTTACCACGGCCAATCACATTGGAATTAAGCCGTACCTCAATTTCAAACGTTTTGTTATGATCCGGACCGCTTTCGGAAGTCAGAACATACTCCACTTTTTCTTCCCGGTTCTGCTGAATGATTTCCTGAAGAGCCGTTTTATAATCCGCTAGGCTATGAGCCATTTCAGGTGTGAGATCATCCGGTATAAAGGAAAGCACATAACGCTTTGCTTCTTCCATGCCGCCATCCAGAAATACAGCAGCGATTACCGCTTCAAACGCATCCGACACAATAGACGGCCGTTCACGTCCTCCGGTATTCTCTTCGCCTTTTCCCAAAAGAAGGTAATCCCCTAAATGGATTTTTTGAGAAAATTCAAAAAGCGCCTGCTCACAAACAAGCGAAGCACGCAAACGTGTGAGCTCACCTTCCGGAATATGTTTAAAATTCCGGAACAAATGCTCTGCCACAACAATCGACAACACAGAATCGCCTAAAAATTCAAGACGTTCATTATTTTGCAAATGCTTTTTCCCCTCATTCGCATAAGAAGAATGGGTAAGTGCCTGCTTGAGTAATTTTTTATTCTTAAAGCTATAGTGGATCTCTTGTTCAAACGCTGAAAGGTCCACTGCTTGCATCTCCACTTGATTTTTCATGACTCATCCTTCCGAAACCATAGAAAGATGACGCTCAATCTCACCGATCACATCATTTTCCGTAAACTGAATTGCCTGCCGAATAGCGTTTTTAAACGCCTGCGCGTCAGAACTGCCATGCGCCTTGATTACAGGCTTGCACACTCCCATAAGAGGAGCGCCGCCATATTCGGTATAATCCATCGTTTTCTTAAAGGCATTTATTTTTTTCATGACGAGAAGAGCACCGAGCTTTGAAAGGAATCCGCCCATAAAAATCTCTTTCAATTTTGTACTGATGAGTTTTCCCATACCTTCGGTGAGTTTCAGGATAATATTGCCGCTGAACCCATCCGCAACAACCACATCGCATGCGCCAAGCGGGATATCACGCGGCTCCACATTCCCAATAAAGTTGATATGAGACGCTTTTAACAACTCATACGCCTTCTGCTGAAGCTCTCCGCCTTTGGTTTCTTCCGCGCCGATATTGGCAAGTCCAACGCGTGGAGCTTTGATTCCCATAATAAGGTTCATATAGGCAGAACCCATCAAGCCAAACTGCAGCAACATCTCAGGGCGGCATTCCAGATTCGCGCCGCCGTCCAAAAGCATATAACATCCATTCACAGTTGGGATAATCGGTGCCAGTGCCGCACGTTTAATTCCCCGAATACGTTTCACCAAAAGCGACGCGCCCACTACGATGGCCGCGGTGCTTCCGGCGCTGACAAAAGCGTCCGCACTGCCTTCTGCCACCATACGAAAAGCCACGGCCATGGAACAATTGCTTTTTTCTTTGGTAATCATGGTCGGATCATCTTCTACTTCGATGACGCCATCCGCTTCCACCAGTTCCAACTTGCTGATATCGATATTATTTTCCTCTGCTGTTTTACGCAAAACAGCTGTATTTCCGGTGACCGCAATGGAAGCACCATATTCTTCTGCCGCAAGAGCGCATCCTTGTAAAACAGCCGCAGGAGAATGGTCGCCGCCAAACCCATCTACAACAATTTTCATTTTCACACCTCATTCATCTTTCAATGTCTGTTTCATGCTTTCCATAGCTCTTTGCGCAAGAAGCAGATACCGCTGCTGTTTATCACGTACACGTTCATCCAACGGCGGCAAAATTCCCATATTGCTTCCCATTGGCTGAAAATCCACGACTGTTTCATCGGAAATATAATGGCTGAGCGCCCCCAGCATTGTATCCCGCGGAAAAGTGATTTCGGCCTTTCCAAGCAATCGTCTGGTAAGGTGAAAAGCAGCCATCAATCCACTGGCCGCAGATTCAATATACCCTTCCACACCGGTCATCTGCCCCGCAAACGCAATGCGAGGATTCTGTTTTAAACAAAATTGATGATTCAAAAGCCGGGGACTATCTAAAAACGTATTGCGATGCATCACGCCATAACGCACAAATTCCGCATTCTTTAAAGCCGGAATGCAGCCAAATACACGTTTTTGCTCCCCAAACTTCAAATTGGTCTGAAATCCAACCAAATTGTACATGCTTCCTTCTGCATTTTCACGGCGCAGCTGCAAATTTGCCCAAGGACGATGGCCTGTTCTGGGGTCACGCAATCCAACCGGCTTCAGCGGACCGTAGCGCAGTGTATCCGCACCGCGTTTTGCCATGACCTCAACCGGCATACAACCTTCATAAACCCGAAAGCCCTGTTTTTCAAATTCTTTGAGCTCAACAGTTTGAGCATGCAGTAACTCCTCATAAAAATGCTCATATTCTTCTTTATTCATCGGGCAGTTGATATAATCTGCATCTCCCCGGTCATAACGTGAAGCAAGAAAAGCGGACTGCATGTCCACCGATTCCGCCGTAACTATGGGAGCCGCGGCATCATAAAAGCTGAGATAATGCTCCCCGCACAGATGCTGAATCGCCTCAGCCATAGCACTGGACGTAAGCGGACCGGTCGCGATGATTACGTCACCATCGTCAGGAATCTCTGTAACTTCGCCGTAATGGATTTTTATATTTGGATGGCTCGATACCTTCGCGGTCACCAGATTGGAAAATTTCGCTCTGTCAACCGCCAAAGCACCACCTGCGGCTACACTGCACTGTTCTGCAACATCCAGAATCAACGAGCCGATTAGCCGCATCTCATGTTTTAAAAGCCCCGCTGCCGAACCAAGCCTTGACGCTTTCAATGAATTTGAACAAACCAGCTCAGCAAAGCCGGAATAATGATGAGCCGGAGTGTATTTCTCCGGCTTCATCTCATACAAATCAACCTGTATTCCGTTTTGTGCCAGATAATAAGCTGCTTCACAACCCGCAAGACCGGCACCGATTACATGAACTTTTGTCATTCTGCTTTATCCTTTAGGCCGCGCTCATAATCACAGCCTTCTTTTGCACAATAGATTTTACCTGCTTTTCCACGCTTTTTGAAAAGAGAAGAGCCACACTGAGGACATTTTTCTTTGAGTGGTTCATCCCACGTCATAAAAGAGCATTTTGGATTGTGTTCACACCCGTAATACTTCTTACCTGTTTTCGATTTCTTCTCTAACACTTTACCACCGCAAAGAGGACACAGTCCGCCGGTTTCCTGCACAATCCGTTTGGTGTTTTTGCATTCCGGGAATCCGGAACAAGCAAGGAATTTACCAAAACGGCCGATTTTGATTACCATCTTTTTACCACACAATTCACAAACCATATCCGTTTCTTCGTGCGGTACCTTCATGCGGGAACCTTCCATGGCTTTTTCCGCCTCATCCAACGTATGGCTGAAATCGCCGTAAAATTTCCGAAGCATGTCAACATAATCAACCTTACCGACCTCTACTTCGTCCAAATCATTTTCCATTTTGGCGGTGAAATCCACATCAACAATGTTTTTGAAATGTTCACGCATCAACTGAGTGGTTACTTCACCAAGCGGAGTAGGTTTTAACTGTTTGGCTTCACGCTCAATATAATTCCGCTGAAGAATGGTCGTGATAGTCGGCGCATAGGTACTCGGGCGGCCAATCCCATTTTCCTCAAGCGCTTTGATAAGCGACGCTTCTGTATAACGCGGAGGCGGCTGAGTGAAGTGCTGATTGCCTGCAATGCTTTTCAATTTAAGCGAATCGCCTTCAGAAAGCGGCGGCAGCATTTCAGAACTTTCCGATTCCTCGTCTTTCCCCTCTTCATAAAGCACTGTAAAGCCATTAAACCTTACAGAATATCCAGAGGCTTTAAACACATAATCGCCCGCCAAAATATCAGCTGAAACAGTATCCAGCTCCGCATTTGCCATCTGGCTTGCAATAAAACGTTCCCAGATTAACCGATAAAGCTTAAACTGGTCTGACGAAAGATAAGCCTTTACCTTTTCGGGAGACATATCCGGCATAGTTGGGCGAATGGCTTCGTGCGCGTCTTGTGCATTGGATTTTGACTTATAAAAACGAGGTTTATCCGGAAGATATTCAGCGCCGTAACGCTGTTGAATAAACGCCGTAGCTGCTGTACGGGCTTCTTCAGAAATCCGTAGCGAATCCGTACGCATATAAGTAATCAAACCAACGGCGCCCATTTCCCCAACTTCAATACCTTCGTACAATTCCTGCGCTGCTTTCATTGTACGTCTGGCTTGAAAGCCGAGTTTTCTGGAAGCTTCCTGCTGTAACGTTGATGTAGTAAACGGCGGTGCGGGTGACTTTTTACGAACGCCCTTTTTAACAGTGCCTACGACATAATCCGCGCCATTTAATTCTTCCAGAATCCCGTTTGCCTGTTGCTCGCTTTTAATGTCAATTTTCTTGCCTTTTTTTCCATGAAATTTAGCCGGAAATGCTTTCCGTACGCCTTTTGCGTTCAACAAAGCATCAATCGTCCAATATTCCTCTGGTTTAAACGCACGAATTTCCTCTT
>OFMJ01000854.1_pt1 | contig 27342 bp, 28 predicted proteins | sample 1541801 | NCBI WGS metagenome assembly OFMJ01 (sample SAMN04209234, study PRJEB22552) | human gut metagenome | biome: gut; material: feces | host: Homo sapiens | place: USA: Oklahoma
TAGCCCTAATATTACTAGCCACGCACAAGTGCGTCTTTTATTGGCCTGCCAGCCATGCGATTAATTACTTGCCACCCGTAAACGGGTCTCTTGGGTCAAATAGGCTCAACTGATCCATTTCCTGGTCTCGTTTTAACTGGTTGGCCATATAACTTTTTATTGCTGCTGTATTCTTTCCTACTGTATCTACATAGTATCCCTTACACCAAAACTCGCGATTTCGGTACGCAAATTTCATATTTCCATATTTCTGAAATATCATAAGACTACTTTTCCCTTTTAAGTATCCCATAAAACCCGAAATACTCATTTTGGGCGGGATACTTAATAATAAATGAATGTGATCCGGACATAATTCTCCTTCTATTATGTCTACACCTTTCCATTGACATAGTGTTTTAATGATATCTCTAATATCCTCTCTTTTTTCTTGAAAAAACACCTTTCTTCTATATTTTGGTGCAAAAACCACATGATATTTGCAGTTCCACTTCGTATGTGCTAAACTTTTAATGTCAGTATTTTGTTCATTCATTTTACTGTCCTCCTAATGTGTATTATTTACGTAACTGGCAGGTCACGTTTATATTATACACATTAGGAGTAAAACAACTGAATATATCGCTAAAGCTTCTATAGAACCACGCGATTATCGCGTGGTTTTCTTAACATAAAAAATAGGCTTCGCCTATTTTTTATACAACACATGTCGGATTAGTCCGCCGTATTTTTCCGTTGTTGTAATGATTTCAAATCCGTCCCGAAGAAGCGTATTCAGACTTGCCGTATTATCCGGAGAAATCGTGGAAAGTGCGGTTTGATATTTTGTGTCTTTCAGCAGTTCTTCTCCGGCGCGAAGAAGTCTGCCTTGCAATCCCTGTCCACGGAAGTTTTGGAATACTCCGGCAGAATCCATATACACAACATGCTCTTTTTCCTCAGTAGTCAGATTCAGATAATCACCTAAGTGCTCCGGTTCGTTAATATCCGGGAATCGGAAGACAAAATATCCGGCTAACATATTTTTTTCTTCGGCTAGTAGTGCAAAACCGTGTTCTCCATCAATGTATTTCTCTAATTCTTCTGCTTCATCTATTACATACATAGATGGATCGTCCATATCAGAACGGATTTTCTTCATAGAAGCGGCAAGAAGTTCTGCATCATTTCTATTTGCTTTTCTGAAAATCATAATGAAATCCCCTTTATCCTTAAATATGAAAATATTTTAGCAGTTTTCAGAATAAAGTACAACGCAAATTCCGATACTAAAGGAAAAAGTATAGGAGAAATTTGTATATGAGCGAGAGAGAAGAGCAGCCAAATGAAGAGAAAAATGAACAAATCAAAGAAATGGGAAGTTTGGAACTTACAAACAGCAAGAAAAAGCATAATATCCGCCTGCTTACAATCATAGGAGAAATTGAAGGTCATGAAGCAGTCAATGCGAATACAAAGGCGACAAAATATGAACATTTACTTCCAAAACTTGCTGAGATTGAAGATGATGAAGAAATTGAGGGGCTTTTAATTCTTTTGAACACATTGGGAGGTGATGTGGAGGCAGGGCTTGCCATTGCGGAAATGATCGCATCGCTTAGTAAGCCAAGCGTTTCACTTGTACTTGGAGGAAGTCATTCGATCGGCGGTCCACTTGCAGTGTCTGCGGATTATTCTTTTATTGTCCCAAGCGGAACGATGGTAGTTCACCCAGTACGGTCAAGCGGGATGTTTATCGGAGTGATGCAAAGCTATCGAAATATGGAAAAGACGCAGAACCGTATTACGAAATTTATCGCGGATCATTCCCACATTTCTCAAGAGAGGATTGAGGAACTGATGTTAGATCCGACGCAGCTTGTGAAAGATGTTGGAACCATGCTGGAAGGAGAAGAAGCAGTGAGAGAAGGATTGATTGATGAGGTAGGGGGAATGAAGGATGCTCTTGACAAACTTCACAAATTAATCGAAGAAAGAAGACTGGAAAGAAATGAAAATTCATAATGACATAATAGAATTCCAATGCTATAATATTATATGTATGTTTAGAATTGGGGAGGGATTTTATGGCGTCGAAGTCAAACAATACAAGAAAGTCAACTTCGAAATCGACTAAGACCAAAAAGTCAGGTAAACAGACTACAAAGAGATCAACTGCTAAGAAAAACACAGGAAAACAGCCGGATCAGTCATTTGTAAGCGGGGAGATTACAATATTGGTTTCATTGGCGGTGTGCATTTTGCTCTTGATCAGCAATTTTGGAATAGGGGGATTTTTGGGAGACCATGTGTCATCCGTTTTATTTGGAATATTCGGTTTACCGGCATATATTATGCCGATTGTCATTTTTATAGGAATTGCTTTTGCCACATCCAATAAAAGCAATTCCGTTGCTTACATAAAAGTCATTGCGGGTGTGATCTTAACATTAATGTCTTGCACATTTATACAACTTATTACAACAAATTATGAAAAATCACACACGCTATTTGCGTATTACCGTGATTCAAGTACAGGGAAGAATGGTGGAGGAATCCTGGGTGGAACATTTGTCAAACTGCTTTGCCCGGCAATTGGAGTTCCCGGAACGTTTGTTGTTGTGATTGCTCTTATTATTATCAGTCTTGTATTAATTACAGAAAAATCATTTTTGCGTGGTTTACAGAAGGGAAGCCGGAAGGCGTATGAGGCGGCGAAGGAAGACGCGGCAAGGCGTCGGGAGGCAGCAGTCAATCGTAAAGAAGAACGAGAACAAAACAGAGAACTGAAGCGAAGAGAGCGACAGGTAAGCGGAGTTTCCTTTGATACAACTTTGGTGCAGGGAAAGGCAGAGATGAAAGAGATATTGCCGCCACAACCGGAGGAGATTCCACAGATCAAGGGGCTAAGTTCAGAAGAAAAACTACCACTTCCGTTTGAAGAAGAAGTATCCGGGGAAAATGCAGTACCGGAGATGGAGCCAATCGTGATTAATCGAGCGATACCGGAGGTAACAGAAGAAGACGACAGGGATATGGAGACTGCGTCTGTAGGAAACGTAACTATGGAGACGGTTCCGATGGAAGAGATTCCGGAATCCGGACAGGAAGGGACGACGAAGAAGGCGAAAGTAGATGTGGCTGCCGAAGTGGCAGATGTGGCTTCTGTCATAGAGAAGGAAAATAATAAACCGAAACCGGAATATAAACTTCCACCTCTTAATCTTCTGAAAAAAGGCAAACGTGGAGGAGGAGATTCAGAAAGATATTTGAGAGAGACGGCTATGAAGCTTCAACAGACACTGAAGAACTTTGGGGTGAACGTTACGATTACTGATGTAAGTTGTGGCCCGTCTGTTACACGGTTTGAACTTCAACCGGAACAAGGTGTAAAAGTCAGCAAGATTGTTGGATTAACAGATGATATCAAATTAAATCTAGCAGCGGCAGATATTCGTATTGAAGCTCCGATTCCGGGGAAAGCAGCAGTCGGGATTGAAGTTCCGAACAAGGAGAATGTTGCTGTGATGCTTCGAGATCTTTTGGAGACGGAGGAGTTTAAAAATCACCCATCTAATATTGCATTCGCGGCAGGAAAGGATATTGCGGGGAAAGCAGTGGTGGCAGATATCAAGAAAATGCCGCATGTGCTCATTGCCGGGGCAACTGGATCCGGTAAATCGGTATGTATTAATACATTGATTATGAGCATTTTATACAAGGCTAATCCGGAGGATGTAAAATTGATCATGATTGATCCGAAGGTTGTGGAGCTTAGTGTATACAATGGAATCCCACATTTGATGATTCCGGTTGTGACGGATCCGAAGAAAGCATCCGGAGCCTTGAATTGGGCTGTGGTAGAGATGGAGAAGCGTTATCAATTGTTTGCTGAATACAATGTACGGGATCTTGCAGGATATAATGAAAAAGTAGATGGAATCAAGGATATTGATGATGATACAAAGCCTAAGAAACTGCCGCAGATTGTGATCATTGTGGACGAGTTGGCAGACCTTATGATGGTGGCTCCGGGAGAAGTAGAAACGGCAATCTGCCGGCTTGCGCAACTTGCCAGAGCAGCAGGAATTCATCTTGTACTTGCTACACAGAGACCGTCTGTCAATGTCATTACAGGATTGATCAAGGCGAATATGCCTTCTAGAATTGCGTTTTCTGTATCTTCCGGAGTGGATTCTCGTACAATCATTGATATGAATGGTGCTGAGAAACTCTTGGGAAAAGGTGATATGCTTTTTTATCCTCAAGGATATCAGAAACCGGTTCGTGTACAAGGTGCTTTTGTGTCAGATCAAGAAGTGCAGGCAGTCGTAGAATTTCTTGTAAATCATAATGGCAATGTTTCTTATGATGAGGAGATTACAAACCACGTGAACAGTGCATCTTCCGGTATTTCTACAGGAGCCGGAGGAGCGGGAACGGGGGATGAAAGGGACCAGTATTTTGTAGATGCAGGTCGTTTCATTATAGAAAAAGAAAAGGCATCTATCGGGATGTTGCAAAGAGTGTTCAAAATCGGATTCAACCGTGCAGCCCGCATTATGGATCAACTTGCGGAAGCAGGAGTCGTAGGTGAAGAAGAGGGAACAAAACCACGTAAGGTACTCATGTCTATGGAGGAATTTGAGCAGTACATAGAAGAGTACGTCTAAGAGAAAGGGAGGACTTGAAGAATGAAGACAGACATTCAGATTGCACAAGAAGCAAAGATGGCACATATCAAAGATGTGGCGGCAAGTATTGGAATTCAGGAAGATGATTTGGAGTTCTATGGAAAGTATAAAGCAAAACTTTCCGATGACCTTTGGGAAAAAGTGAAGGACAATGAAGATGGGAAACTCGTTCTTGTAACGGCAATCAATCCGACTCCGGCGGGAGAAGGCAAAACAACTACAAGTGTAGGACTTGGACAGGCCATGGCACAACTGAACAAGAAAGCTATCATTGCACTTCGGGAACCTTCTCTTGGACCATGCTTTGGTATCAAAGGTGGTGCCGCAGGAGGCGGGTATGCTCAGGTTGTACCGATGGAAGACTTAAATCTGCATTTCACAGGTGATTTTCATGCGATTACTTCGGCAAACAACCTGCTGGCAGCGTTGCTTGACAATCATATTCAGCAAGGAAATGCACTGCAGATTGATCCAAGACAGGTTGTGTGGAAACGTTGCCTTGATATGAATGACCGTGTACTTAGAAATGTAGTGGTAGGTCTTGGAAATAAGATGGATGGAATGGTAAGGGAAGATCATTTTGTGATCACAGTTGCATCTGAGATTATGGCGATTCTTTGCCTTGCCAATGATCTGAATGACCTAAAGGAGAGATTGGGACGAATCGTGGTCGCATATAATTTTGCAGGAGAGCCTGTTACTGCTGAACAGTTGAATGCAACAGGTGCTATGACTGCATTATTGAAAGATGCGATCAAACCGAATCTTATCCAGACATTAGAACATACGCCTGCACTCGTGCACGGTGGACCTTTCGCAAACATTGCACATGGATGCAACAGTGTAAGAGCAACAAAAACAGCATTAAAACTTTGTGACATCGTCATTACAGAAGCGGGTTTTGGTGCAGATCTTGGTGCAGAGAAATTCATGGATATCAAATGTAGAAGCGCACAGTTAAAACCAGATGCAGTTGTGCTTGTAGCAACGGTGCGCGCATTGAAGTATAATGGTGGAGTTGCGAAAGCTGACCTTGGGGAAGAGAATCTTGAGGCTTTGAAAAAAGGGATCGTCAACTTGGAAAAACATATTGAAAATGTTCAGAAATTCGGGGTGCCGGTAATTGTGACCTTGAACTCTTTCGTGACAGATACAGAAGCTGAGTATGAATATATTAAGAAGTTCTGTGAAGAAAGAGGATGTGAATTTGCCCTTTCGGAAGTGTGGGCAAAAGGTGGAGAAGGCGGTATTGCGCTTGCGGAGAAAGTATTGGAGACGTTAGAGACAAAGGAAAGCCATTTCCACACTTTATATGCAGATGAACTTTCGCTGAAAGAAAAAATTGAGACAATTTCGAAAGAAATTTACGGAGCCGATGGTGTGGAGTATGCACCTGTAGCAGAAAAACAGCTTGCCAAAATCGAAGCTATGGGATTTCAGACACTTCCGATTTGTATGGCAAAAAATCAATATTCATTGTCAGATGATGCTACAATGCTTGGCCGTCCGACAAACTTTAAAATACATATTCGGGAAGTCTACGTGAGTGCAGGGGCAGGATTTGTCGTTGCCTTAACCGGAGCAGTTATGACAATGCCGGGACTTCCAAAAGTACCGGCTGCAAACGGAATAGATGTGAACGAGAAGGGACAGATTACCGGATTGTTCTAAGACTCGTGAGCAAGTCTTGAATTAGGAGGAGTTATTGTGAAATGTAGTGTATGTGGAGCTGAGATCAAAGAGGGGGCTCTTTATTGTGATGCCTGTGGGGCGGAAGTGCGAATCGTCCCTGATTACAGTCCGTTGGATGAGGTTCTTACTGCACATGTAAGGGGAGAAATCGAAGGACGCGCAAACCGCCCGCAAAAAAGCAGAAATGGAAACGGGACAGGAAATGTAAAGCGTAAAAAGAAGAGAAAAAATAAGAAGAAAAAGATGCTTTGGATACTTGGAATACTTCTTGGTGCCATGCTAATTGGCCTGATTGCATTCCGTAGTTCTTATGGCGGATTGATTCAACGCGGCAATAATGCGATTGAAGACAAGAGGTACAATGCGGCATATAAATATTTTCAGGAAGCATCTGAAAAAAATAAAAAAAGAGCAGAAGCTTATAAAGGAATGGCAAAAGTGTACACGCTGCAGGACAATCTGACAGATGCGGAAAATATTTTCGTGACACAGATTGCAGAACAACCGGATAATGCGGACATTTATCGTGCAGCAGCAGAATTTTATGTGGACACAAAGCAGACGGAAAAGATTCCTGTAATGTTAGATAATTGTACGGAAGACTCTGTACTTTCGGAGATGTCCGATTATATTGTGGAAGTCCCGACATTTTCTTTGGAAGATGGTACTTATGAAGAAGTCCAGGAACTGAAACTTTCTTCTGAGGAAGGGAATGACATATACTATACTTTGGATGAATCTGAACCAACAGTAGAAAAAGGCACGAAGTACGGAACAGAGATAGAATTGGATGAAAAAGAATGGGTAGTCAAAGCAATCTGCGTCAATAAGAAGGGAATTCCAAGCCTTACAGTGACACGTAAGATTACAGTAGAATTGCCGATTTCTGATCCGCCTGTCGTATCACCGTCTAGTGGACTTTATGAAGAAGCAATGAATATCACAATCCAGGTTCCGGAAGGGTTTACGGCCTATTATGTATTTGGTTCAGCAGAACCTACAAAGGAAAACTGGACAGAATATGAAGGACCGATTGCGATGCCGGAAGGCAACAAGATATTCAGCGCAGTTCTCATGGAAAATGATACAGGGAAAATCAGTGCAGCAACAGTAAGAAATTATGATTTGAAAATAGTTTCGTCAGGGGAAACATCTGATGGCGGAGAAGAGGAAGAGTAATCTTCCTCTTTTTGCGTAGGTAAACTGTTTTATTGAATTTTTTTGCCATATCCTTATTGTACGGAAAAAAGTACAAAAACCAGGCAAAAAAATCTTGCGTTAAATATTTAACGGATGTATAATGAGTATGTTAATAAAATAACAAAAATTCAAACAACAATTTTCAAAGGAGATGTATAAAATGGCAAGATTTACATTACCAAGAGATATTTACCATGGCAAAGGATGTCTGGAAGAACTGAAGAACTTAAAAGGGAAAAAAGCAATCCTCGTAGTTGGTGGAGGTTCTATGAAACGTCAGGGATTCTTGGATAGAGCTGTGAATTACTTAAAAGAAGCAGGGATGGAAGTTGAGCTTTTTGAAGGTGTTGAGCCTGACCCATCAGTTGAGACAGTTATGAAAGGTGCAGAAGCTATGCGCAAATTTGAACCTGACTGGATCGTTGCAATGGGTGGAGGATCTCCGATTGATGCTGCAAAAGCTATGTGGGCATTCTATGAGTATCCGGATACAACATTTGAAGATCTTTGCATTCCGTTTAATTTCCCAGAATTAAGACAGAAAGCAAAATTTGCTGCAATTCCTTCTACATCCGGAACAGCAACAGAAGTAACTGCCTTCTCTGTAATCACAGATTATGAGAAAGGAATCAAATATCCGTTAGCAGACTTTAACATTACACCGGATGTTGCAATTGTTGATTCTGAGTTAGTTGAGAAACTTCCGGCTCATCAGGTTGCATACACTGGTATGGATGCGTTGACACATGCAATTGAAGCATATGTATCTACTTTGAATTGTGCATATACAGATCCGTTAGCAATTCAGGCAATTGAAATGGTATTTGACTATCTGCCGGCATCATTTAAAGGAAATATGGAAGCAAGAGCACAGATGCATGATGCACAGTGTCTGGCAGGTATGGCATTCTCCAATGCTTTGCTTGGTATTGTACATTCTATGGCACATAAAACAGGTGCTGCATTCTCTACAGGACATATTACCCACGGTCTTGCAAATGCAATGTACCTTCCATACGTAATCAAATACAATGCAAAAGATCCTGTGGCAGCAAAACGTTATGCTGAAATTGCAAGAAGAACAGGACTTGACGGAGCTTCAGAGCGAGCACTTATCAACAGCTTATGTAAGAAAATCGATGAGTTCAATGTGATTTTAGGAATTCCGGCTACATTAAAAGAATTTGGTATTAAAGAAGAGGAATTCAAAGAGAAGATAGCCACAATTGCTGAAAATGCAGTGGGAGATGCCTGCACAGGATCCAACCCAAGAACAATCGATCCTGCAACAATGGAAAGATTATTTACATGTATTTACTACGGAACAGAAGTTGATTTCTAATCCGATTATCACTTATAATATAAATTGGGACAGATGCTTTTGAAGTATCTGTCCTTTTCGGATAGAATAAGGAAATGTTCCTATCGATTCTTGATAAATTTATCTTGATATTTAGGTAACAATGTTTTATGATAAAGAGTAGATAAAATTTAAGGAGGCACATAATGTATAAAATACTAAAAGCTGAAGAATTAGCAGATAAGATTTATCTTATGGATGTTGAAGCCCCAAGAGTTGCAAAGCATTGTCAACCGGGACAGTTCGTTATTGTGAAGATGGACGATAAGGGAGAGAGAATCCCTCTTACAATTTGCGATTATGACAGAGAAGCAGGAACAATCACAATTGTCTTTCAGATTGTCGGAGCATCTACACTTAAGATGGCTGATTTGAAAGCAGGTGACAGTTTCAGAGACTTTACAGGTCCTTTAGGATGTCCATCAGAATTCGTTGAGGAGGACTTAGAGGCATTAAAGAATAAAAAGATGCTATTTGTTGCAGGTGGTGTTGGAGCAGCGCCTGTATATCCACAGGTAAAATGGCTGAAAGAGCATGGTATTGATGTGGATGTTATCGTAGGTTCCAAGACAAAAGATATGTTGATTCTTGAAGATGAGATGAGATCTGTAGCAGGTAATCTTTATGTTTGTACAGACGATGGCTCTTATGGACATGCTGGTATGGTTACAAGCATGATTGAAAAATTAGTTGGAGAGGGCAAGAAATACGATGTATGTGTAGCAATCGGTCCAATGATTATGATGAAATTCGTATGTCTCCTTACTAAGAAATTAGAGATTCCTACTATTGTAAGTATGAACCCAATCATGGTAGACGGAACAGGTATGTGCGGCGCATGTCGACTTCAGGTTGGTGATGAGATCAAATTTGCTTGTGTAGACGGCCCAGAGTTTGACGGACACCTGGTAGATTTTGATCAGGCTATGAAGAGACAGATGATGTATAAGACAGAAGAAGGCCGTGCGATGTTAAAAGCACAGGAAGGTGATACACATCATGGTGGATGTGGTCATTGTGGAGGTGAAAACTAATGGCTGATGTATTAAAAAAAGTACCTGTAAGAGAACAGGAACCACAGGTTCGTGCAAAGAATTTTGATGAAGTATGTTTAGGTTATAATAAAGAAGAAGCTATGGATGAGGCAACACGTTGCATTAATTGTAAAAATGCACAGTGTGTAAAAGGATGTCCTGTAGCGATTAATATCCCTGGATTTATCCAGCAGGTAAAAGAAGGAAATATTGAAGAAGCTTACAAAATTATTGGTGAGTCTTCTGCACTTCCTGCAATTTGTGGACGTGTATGTCCTCAGGAATCACAGTGCGAAGGTAAATGTATCCGTGGTATCAAAGGTGAGCCGGTTTCTATCGGTAAACTTGAGAGATTCGTTGCTGATTATGCGTTAGAGAATGATATTAAGCCAGTAGGAGCAGAGGAGAAAAACGGACATAAAGTAGCTGTAATCGGTTCGGGTCCGGCAGGTCTTACATGTGCAGGTGATCTTGCAAAATTAGGATATGACGTAACAGTATTTGAAGCTCTTCATGAGCTTGGTGGTGTATTGGTATATGGTATTCCAGAATTTCGTTTACCAAAACACGCTGTTGTGAAAAAAGAGATTGAAAAAGTAAAAGAATTAGGCGTTAAGTTCGAGACAAACGTTGTAATCGGTAAATCTACAACAATTGATCAATTGATCGAAGAAGAAGGTTTTGAAGCTGTATTCGTAGGTTCCGGTGCAGGTCTTCCGAAATTCATGGGAATCCCTGGAGAGAACGCAAACGGAGTATTCTCTGCAAATGAATATCTTACAAGAAGTAACCTTATGAAAGCATTTGATGAGTCTTATGATACACCGATCGTAGCTGGTACAAAAGTAGCAGTAGTTGGTGGCGGTAACGTTGCTATGGATGCTGCAAGAACAGCTCTTCGCCTTGGCGCAGAAGTTCATATCGTATACCGTCGTAGTGAAGAAGAATTACCAGCTAGAGTAGAAGAAGTTCACCATGCGAAAGAAGAAGGTGTTATCTTCGACTTACTTACAAATCCGAAGGAAATTTTAGTAGATGAGAACGGATATGTAAAAGGAATGGTATGCGTGAAGATGGAACTCGGGGAGCCGGATGCATCAGGAAGAAGACGTCCTGTTGAAGTAGAAGGCTCTGAGTTCACAATTGACCTTGATACAATTATCATGTCACTTGGTACTTCTCCAAACCCACTTATTTCTTCTACAACAGAAGGTCTTGAAGTAAATAAATGGAAATGTATCGTTGCAGACGAAGAGACAGGTAAGACAACAAAAGAAGGTGTCTATGCCGGTGGAGATGCTGTAACAGGTGCGGCTACAGTTATCCTTGCTATGGGTGCTGGTAAAGCAGGTGCAAAAGGTATTCACGAGTATTTGTCAAACAAATAATCCGAAGATATCTTTACTAGAATACAAAAATGCTATAAAATGTCTTTGTGTGAATTTCGCACAAAGACATTTTTTTGAGGGAAAAAGATATGAAGATTACAATTGTTACGGTAGGGAAAATAAAAGAAAAATATTTGAAAGATGCAATTGCGGAATATACGAAGCGTTTGAGTAAATACTGCAAGCTTGAAATCGTGGAAGTGGTTGATGAGAAAACACCGGATACGGCCAGTGAGACAGTGGAAGAGCAGATCCGTTCCAAAGAGGCGGAACGGATTTTAAAATATGTGAAAGACGATGCATATGTGATTACTTTGGAGATAGGTGGGACACAGCTCACATCAGAAGAACTTGCGGGTAAAATTGAAAAACTGGGCGTGCAGGGAACAAGCCATATTATGTTTATCATTGGAGGGTCGATCGGACTTGGGAAAGAAGTGGTAAATCATTCGGACTATGCACTTAGTTTTTCTAAAATGACATTTCCACATCAGTTGATGCGTGTCATTCTTCTGGAACAGGTATATCGGAGTTACCGGATCATAAATGGAGAACCGTATCATAAATAATCGGTGTCTATAGTAAGAGGTAGGAAATAATGATTTGACAAGGTAGGGACAGAATGATATAATGCCTCACTGATAAGTTGGAGAACAGGAGGAATTTGAATGACTTTTTATCAAGAACTACAGTTGAATCAGGCGGGATCTAAACAGATGATTAAAAATGCAGAAACGAAGAAAGAGAAAGCCTATCATCTTTTTGTATATCTGTTTAAAATTGTAATAACCCTAATTTTTTGTGTTGCTTTTGTAACGCTTTACAGTATGATTTTCGGAAGTGATAACAGCATTGTTGGAGTGGTGGTACTTCTGAGTGTTATGACGTTTCGATTTGCGGACTTTGGAATCCATGCACCGCATGCGCTAAGTTCATTGGTGGTGATTTGGGGGATTATGACATTTGGTCCAAGGTTGGCGAATGCCGGTAACTTGTTTACGGAATTATTAGTAAATATAATCTGCATATTTGTTTTGATGTTGTTGGGATGTCATAATGTCGTGATGTGTAATCAATCAACATTACTATTAGGTTACCTTTTACTATACGGATATGATGTGTCGGGAAAAGAATATATACTGCGTATTGCGGGAATGCTTTTGGGAGGAATCATAACAGGGATTGTATTTTACAAAAATCACAAACATCAGCAGTATAAAAGAAAACTGTATCATATTTTTGAAGAATTTGATCTTTCTTCTTCCAGAACAAGATGGCAGGTTTGTGTAACTTTGGGTGTATCCACAGTCATATTGATTGCAGGACTTTTGAATTTCCCGCGGACAATGTGGGTTGGAATTGCAGCTATGTCTGTTCTCGTTCCATTTCATGATGATATAAAAGGAAGAGTGAAGGGAAGAATTCCTGGAAATATTATGGGAGGAGTTACATTTCTGATTATATACTTCTAACTTCCGGAATCTATGTATTCCTACATCGGCGTATTGGGTGGAATCGGCGTTGGACTTTCAGCAAGTTATAAATATCAGGCAGTATTTAACTCATGGGGGGCAATTTCCATTGCCATGACTTTTTTAGGCGTGGAAGGTGCAATTTTTTTCCGAATTTTCAATAATGCATTTGGTGCTTTTTATGCACTGGTATTTGACAGAGCGTTTGGAAAACTGGTGGGATTGATATCTCAAAATCAAGACTGCGTTTCAAAAGTATAGGAGTAAAATGATGAGTGAAAACAGGAAACAAGAGCAGATAGAAGAGATCTTTTCCTATTATGGAAATCAAAAGGATAAATCAACGCAGGAAATGGTAGTTGCTCTTTTGAAAGAACTTCAGGAAGTAGAAGGATGTATTTCTATCGGATTGAGAAAACGAGTGGTTGAAGTGACGGGAATTACAGAAAATTTCTTGAACTGTATTATTAAAATGTACCCGAGTATCAAAGAATCAGCAAACGTACACGAGATTATTGCATGTACCGGGGAACGATGTGGCAATAAAAACGGAATGGAAATCTTGCGGAATATAAAAAAAGAACTTGGAATCGGAAAAGATGGTATGTCAAGAGATGGAAATTTCAAATTACAGACAAGAAATTGCCTGAAACAATGTCGGACAGCTCCCAATCTTATGATAGATGGAAAGATTTATTCCGGACAAGAACTCGAAGATATCAAAAAACTTTTTCAAAAAATATAATAATCGATTACCTATAGGTTCTATAAAACATATATATTTTACAAATGTTATCTTCTGTGCTAGACTAAGTTTGGAGTTAGGATTAGTTCTTTGGAGGGTGAAATGAAAAAAGATTATAGTAAACTATGGGTATTGTTCAAATCAATGTTTGTGCTGAGTGCATGCACGTTCGGTGGAGGATTCGTAATCGTTTCCTTAATGAAGAAAAAATATGTGGAAGAACTGCAGTGGCTGGAAGAAGATGAGATGCTGGATGTAACAGCAATTACCCAGTCTGCTCCGGGACCTTTGCCGGTGAATGCTTCTGTGATTATCGGATACAGAATAGCAGGAGTTGTCGGTTCCTTGACTGCAATATTCGGAACAATTCTTCCGCCGATGATCATTATATCTATTATTTCTATTTTTTATAATCAATTTCGTGCCAATCCATACATCAGTATTGCATTACAGGTTATGAGAGCCGGGGTTGCGGCAGTGATTTTTGATGTGGTGATAAATCTTGCGGGAAATGTATGGAAAACAAGAAGATTGTTATACATTGTCATGATGGTGATTGCATTTGTTGCAACCTATCTTTTGGATGTAAGTGCCATGATCATTATTCTGACATGTCTTGCCATCGGAATCATTGATCTTGTGGTACAGATATGGAGGACAAAGAAAAGCGGGGGAGTAGTATAATGTTGTTGTTGAAATTGTTTTTTGCTTTTATTCAGGTAGGCCTGTTCAGTGTAGGTGGTGGGTATGCGGCAATTCCGTTGATTCAGGAACAGATTGTAAATCTTCATGGTTTGATGACTTTAGAAGAATTCTCGGATTTGATTACTGTAGCGGAAATGACGCCGGGACCAATCTCAATTAACTCTGCAACTTTTGTTGGAATGCGGGTTGCTGGAATTCCGGGTGTACTTCTTTGTTCCATCGGTTGTATTATTCCATCTTTTTGCATCTGCCTTATTTTGGCACATTTCTATTATAAATATCGTACAGTGGGCGGTGTACAGGTGGTTCTTGGAGCTATGAGACCGGCGGTTGTGGCACTAATTGCTTCTGCCGGGGCATCAATTCTGATGTTGGCACTTTTTCAGACGGAACTAAAAGATGCAGTACTTTCTAATATACGTCTTGTAGAACTTAGTATATTTGCAGTGTCATTGTATCTTTTAAGAAAATACAAAGTAAGTGCGATTGCTATCATTCTCGGAAGTGGTGTTGTAGGAACGGCTATCTATATGTTGATGGGAGCAATTTAAATCGGTTTGTAAAATAAGTGAGGAAGCAACATGACGATACGGCATTTAAAAATATTTACAGCCGTGGCGGATTCTGGTGGGATGAGTAAAGCTGCAAAAGAACTCCACATTTCCCAACCGAGTATCAGCCAGGCGGTTTCAGAACTTGAAAAATATTATGGTGTAAAGCTTTTTGAACGGCTTTCCCAGAAAATCTATCTGACAAAGGAAGGAGAGCTTATGCTCTCTTTTTCCCGTCATATTCTGGATTCATTTGAGCAGATGGAAGAATCCATGAATCAGGCGGTGGAAAAAAGAATGCTTACGATTGGGTGCAGTGTGTCAGTGGGAACTTGTCTCATTGACGGAATTCTGGATGAAGCGAAGCAACGAATTCCAAAGTGTCAGATCAGTGTCATTGTAGCGAATTCTTCGGAAATTGAGCAGGAAGTTCTAACGAATGGAGTAGATCTTGGAATTGTAGAAGGGATTATAAGAAATCGTGATCTTATCGTGACTCCGGTATGCGAGGATGAGCTGGTTCTTGTATGCGGCAAGGAACATCCTCTAGCAAAAGAGAAACTGGTTACAATGGAAATGCTGCAAGGACAAGATTATGTAAGCCGCGAGAGTGGAAGTGCAGAGCGAAATCAGTTTGAACAGTTATTTGAAGAATATGGATTGCAGCTTAATAGAACATTTTGCAGCACAAATACAGAGGCAATTAAGAATGCGGTTATCCGTGGAAGGGGGATTGCTATATTTTCCAAACGAATGATAAAAGATGAAGTAAGTGATGGACGAATGGTAATCGTACCGGTAAAAGATGTAAGTGTAAAAAGAAATATTGATCTTGTATTGCATAAAAACAAATATGTGTCAAATGAAATACGGATTATGCAGGAAATACTTACAAAAGAAGAGGCACAATACGCAGTCGACAATTTGGAATAGGATAGAATTAAAAAAAATGTTGAAGTATGTAGAAAAATCAGATGATGATTGATAGCTACACATTTCAACATTTTTGTTAATTGTAACTTTTTTTCTCTGTACTCCTTGACATATATAGATTATCGATATACAATGAAAACAACAAATATATATCGATTATCTATATAAGGAGGGAAGACATATGGCAGTAGATAAAAGTTTAATATCCGGAAGTACAACAATGCTTCTTTTGAAATTACTAAGTGAAAAGAATATGTATGGATATGAGATGATCGAAACCTTAAGAGAACGATCTGAAAATGCGTTTGAATTAAAGGCGGGAACCATGTATCCGCTTCTTCACAGTATGGAAATGAGCAAGCAGCTTACATCGTATACAAAAGAGGTGAAGGGGAAATCGCGAAAGTATTATCAGATTACAGAAGAAGGGAAAAAACAGCTTGCACAGAAAGAAAGTGAATGGCTGGAATATTCCAATGCGGTTATGAAAGTGATGGGAGGTGCTGTTTATGGTACGCTATAAATATTTAAGAATTCTTACAAAATCCATCGAAGATTATGATGTAAGGGCACAGATTGCTTCGGAGATCATGGATCATATGGATGATCAGAAAGCCGCTTATATGGAAGAAGGTATGAGTGAAGAAGAGGCGGAAACACAGGCGGTCTTAAGTATGGGCGATCCGGAAGAGGCAGCGGAACAATTCGCTCACCTATACTATCCAAATAAAGAAACGAGGAATATGGTGATTTACGGACTCTTTTCCTTACTGGGTGCCGTACTTATATGGGGATTTGCACAATGGGATGCCTTTGGAGATCCAATTCTGAAAATTATGCTTACCTGTGGCGGATATTTGCTGATGATTTTCGGTTTGATTTCGGGAGCTGAGGAGAAATATTTGAATCTTCCATTTTATTATGGAAAGAATCAAAACGGAGGCTCCAATCTGAACTCTTATGGGATTTGTGCGGTTGCTACGGCATTGGTTTCCCGAAATTACATACAATGGTTTCTGTTGACCATACTTCTTGGCATCATTCTTTGGATGGAACGAGATCTGATCGGGAAGAGACAGAAGGCAAAGACGGAAAAATATATCTGGACAACAGGTGTGGCAGCAACAGATATTAATTATAAGGGTATGGCAGAAATCAATGGTAAGATACAGGAAGTACGCGTGACCCATGATAGCATCAAAAAGGGAACGCCGGTTGTGATCGTTAATGTAGATGGATTTCATTTGATTGTGGAACCAGCATAGTCTATAGAGCACAGAAAAAAAGAATTTTCTAAAATGGATAAAAATGAAAGAGGAATCCTACGGTAAATATACTTGAAACAGCAGAAAGTTTGTGCTATCGTTATGATTAAGATGAATAATAAAAGGAGTTGAAGATCATGAGTTTATTAGAAATGATGTATAACCGCCGCAGCGTGAGAAAATACACAGGCGAAGCTGTTTCAGAAGAAGATGTGAAGAAAATATTATCTGCAGGACTTCTTGGAGCTACAGGAAAAAATATCAGACCTTGGGAATTTATCGTTGTAAACGATAAAGACGTATTACAAAAACTTGCAGATTGCAGAACAGGTTCTGTTGCCATGTTAAAGACATGCGAATGTGCAATCGTTGTGATCGCAGACGAAAACAAGACAGATGTATGGGTAGAGGATTGTTCTGTAGCAATGGCAAATATGCATCTTATGGCAGACAGCCTTGGACTTGGAAGTTGCTGGATCCAGGCAAGACTTCGTGAAGCAAACGACGGAAGAACAGCAGAAGATTTTATTAAGGATGCACTCGCTGTTCCGGAGAACTACAAAGTAGAAGCAATCTTATCACTTGGACAGCCTGATGGGAAACCGGAGGCACATACAGAGGCAGATCTTTTATTTGATAAAGTTCACTATAACAAATTTTAATCAGATTACGTATAGGAGCGGGGCGCGAAAGCACCCCGTTTTTCCTTGCCTTAGCCCGTATTTTCTATTATACTAAAAATAATCGATGAAATAACAGGAGCGAAACGATGCAATCAGAACTTGAAAAATATTATAATAAATTTTGTGAAGAAAAGAGACTGACAAGAAGACATGGGCAGGTAGAATATATTACGTCTATGAAATATATACATAAATATCTGGAGGAATTTCCGAAGGCAAAAATCTTGGATGTGGGAGCGGGTACTGGAAGATACTCTGTTGCACTTTCAGAAGAAGGATATGATGTGACGGCACTGGAACTTGTAAAATATAATCTTGGGATTTTAAAGCAAAAAGGCAGTAACGTCAAAGCTTATCAAGGAACGGCATTGAATCTGAAGCGCTTTGAAGATGAGTCTTTTGATCTGACGCTTGTATTTGGACCGATGTACCACCTTTATACAGAAGAAGATAAAGTAAAAGCGCTTTGTGAAGCAAAGCGGGTCACAAAAAAGGGCGGTGTGATTCTTGTTGCATACTGCATGAATGAATACAGCATTCTTACATACGGGTTTAAAGAAAATCATATTCTTGAAAGTATACAAAACGGAAAGATTAACAAAGAATACCGTGTGACACCGAAACCGGAAGATCTGTACGATTATGTAAGGTTAGAGGATATTGATGCAATCAATCAAGCAGCAGGACTTACAAGGATTCAAATCGTGGCGGCGGATGGACCGGCAAACTATATGCGTCAGGTATTGAATGCAATGGATGAAGAAACATTCCATACCTTTATTGATTATCATCTTCATACATGTGAAAGACCGGAACTATTGGGTGCAAGTGCACATACATTGGATATTTTAAGGAAAGAGTAGGGCAGAGAAAGTGAAACGAGAAGTACGTATGGAAGATATTTCAGACGGGAAATTTTATACAGCAAATGATCTGGTGAAGGCGGATTGCGGAGATTGTGAAGGGTGTTCTGCCTGTTGTCATGGAATGGGAAGCTCCATTGTGCTGGATCCACTTGATATTTATCGTCTGACCTCAGGTATGCAGGTGACGTTTGAGCGGCTTCTGGCCGATAAAATCGAGCTGAATGTGGTAGACGGATTGATTTTACCGAATTTGAAAATGAGTGGAGAGAGGGAATGCTGCACATTTTTAAATGAAGAAGGAAGATGTTCGATCCATGCCATCCGACCGGGAATCTGCAGACTCTTTCCTCTGGGACGTTATTATGAGAAAGGAACATTTCAATATTTTCTTCAAATCCATGAGTGCCAGAAAGAAAACCGTACAAAGGTAAAAGTGAAGAAGTGGATTGATACTCCGAACTTGAAAAAGAACGAGAAATACATTTCGGATTGGCATTATTTTCTTTTGGAAGTCCAAGGGAAATTGTTGAAAACAGAAGATGAGACGGTGAAAAAAATCAATATGTTCTTATTGCAAAGCTTTTTTCTGGAGCCATATAAGGCGGAAGAAGATTTTTATGTACAGTTTGATGAAAGACTGGCAAAAGTAAAAGAAACATTGCAGATGATTTTTGGATAAGCATTTTGAGTAAGAAATATGAAGATACAGGTGAGATAAATGATAAAAACATATGTAGCATTTGACTTGGAAACAACAGGACTAAGTGAAGAAAATGATCAGATTATAGAAATTGGAGCCGTGAAAGTGCAGGAAGGAAAAGTGACAGACCGTTTTATGCAGTTTTTAAGGCCAGATGAACCTATTTCTCCGGCAATCACATACATTACAGGCATTACAAACGAGATGGTAGCAAATGCAAGGAATACAGAAACCGTAGTACAGGAATTTGTGCAGTTCTGCGATGGATATATGATGCTTGGACACAACATTATGTTTGATTATAAATTTATGAAACGTTATGCGGGGAAATATGGACTCCCATTTGAAAGGGAAGGACTGGATACGCTGAAAATAGCAAGAAAGATTCATAAGGATCTGAAGTCCAAAAGTTTAGAATCTCTTTGTTCCTATTATGAGATTATCAATGAAGCAGCTCACAGAGCATATCACGACGCTCTTGCCACAGCGAAAATTTACCATATGATGGCTCACTATTATGAAGAAAAATATCCGGCGGCTTTTGCACCGGAACCATTGCTTTATAAACCGAAAAAAGTACAGCCTGCAACCGAAAAGCAGAAGAATTTTTTGCAAGCATTGATTCTCTGCCATAATCTGGATGTGCAGGCTGACTACGATCATCTAACGCGAAGTGAAGCCTCGAAAATCATCGATGGGATTATTTTAAAACATGGAAATTTAAAGCGTTAAGATCATATCGTACCATACGGCACCACCATGTACGGAATTGGAGATTCCCATGTTCTCGTAACCGAATTTTGCATAGTAGTGCAATAGTTTATCTTTGCATGTAAGAATAAGGCCCACGCGGTCTTTTTTCTTTGCATCCTCAATCATGTGTTGCATCAAAGCAGCAGCAATGCCGTGGCAGCGATAGTCCGGAAGAACATCTAATCCAAAGATACTCTGGTAAATACCATCCGGTTTATGCAAAGAACTGTCCTCAAACATAATATCTTCAATCACTTTAGAATCAGTTGCCATTCCATTGATGAATCCAATGATCTTTCCCTCTATTTCTGCAACGAAAAAACATTCCGGGAATGCAGCAACACGATCAATAAAAGCTTCTTTTGTTGCAGCTTCCGCTTCCGGAAAACAAATGGCTTCTACCGAAGTAAGCGACTCAATATCTTCCGGTTTTACAGGTCTTATTGAATAGTTCATATCAATCATACTCCTTTATCGTCATAGGTATATTCGGGCATAGAATTCTGCAAAATTCTCGCTAGCATAAATGATAGCATAATCCTAAAAGAAAATAAAGTCAAAAACATTCCTATATGAAGCTATAAATAATAATTATAGATAAAAATAGGAATATTATAATTTATAGATGAAATCAGGAATAAAAGTTGAATATTCCTGCTATCAGGAATATAATGAATACATATTAGCAGAAATAGAAGGAGGTATCGTATGTTTTTCTTCTTTTTTTCAAAACCATATATTACGATTGTAGGAGAAATAACAGACAAAGCAGAAGCCGGGAAGATGGAACATATCAAGAAGCTAGACCATGTACTGCAAAATGTGAACAGGCGGTACGGAGAAAATATGTCGGCAAAATTTATGGAAACCATCAATAACGAATTTCAAGGCGTCTTATGTCAAGGTAAAGATATTCTATCGATTCTTCTGGATATTAAAAATCAGATGTATCCGCTCAAGGTGCGTTTCGGAGTAGGAATCGGAGAGATTGAAGAAGAAAGTTTGTCGGATTTGTCTATCACTGCCAAAGGTCCGGGATGCGAGAAAGCAAGAGAAGCGTTGGAATATTTGAGAACTTTGGACAACCGGAAACAAACAGGAATTACAGATGTGCGTATCAAGGCAGCCGGGGATGGAAATGAAAACGAAAAGTTAAGTCTTGTGAATACCATCTTGTCACTGCTTACAACGATCGAATATTCCTGGAGTGACAGACAACGGGAAATCATATATAATATAATGCAATATAAAGAGAAGCAGGCTGGCGTTGCAAAACGTCTTGGCATTACACAATCTACAGTTCAAAAAAGTCTGGCAGCAGGAAAATACTATACATATGCAGAAGCTGTTCAGACGCTGAACCGTGTATTCGCAGAAATAGGGGATAAAAACTATGAAAAGTAATCGATTAACCGCGGGAATTCTTGCCCATGTAGATGCAGGCAAAACAACTCTCGCAGAAAGTATATTATATAAAACAGGCAAAATCCGGTCTTTGGGGCGCGTGGATCATGGGAATGCTTTTTTGGATAATTATGAACTGGAGCGTTCCAGAGGTATTACAATTTTTTCTAAACAGGCAGAGATAGTGCTGAATGGGAAAAATATTACTCTTCTTGACACACCAGGGCACGTAGACTTTTCGGCAGAAATGGAGAGGACGTTACAAGTATTGGATTATGCAGTGCTTGTGATCAGCGCGCCGGACGGTGTACAGGGACATGTACAGACGTTATGGCGCCTTTTGAAAAAATATCAGCTTCCAGTATTTTTATTTGTCAATAAAATGGATCAGCCAGGAACCGAGAAAGAGGCGGTACTTACAGAATTAAAAAAACGTTTCGGTGAGCGTTGTGTAGATTTCGCAAAAGAGCAGGATACAGACCTTTTCTATGAAAATATTGCTGTATGCAGTGAAGAACTTCTGGAACGCTATTTTGAAGGGGAGATGCCGACGGAGAACGACATACGTACGTTAATTGTAAGAAGACAGATTTTCCCATGCTTTTTCGGTTCTGCTTTAAAGATGACTGGGGTGGAAGAGTTTTTATATGGATTTGATCAATATACAGAGTGTAAAGAGTATCCGGAAGAATTTGGTGCGAAAGTTTATAAGATTTCGAGAGATAAGCAAGGACAGCGTCTTACTCATATGAAGATTACAGGCGGAAGTCTGAAGGTGAAAACTGTTCTGAAGGGAGAAGAAAAGGCAGATCAGATCCGCGTGTACTCGGGAGCGGGCTTTGAACTGCAGCAGGAAGCGTGTGCAGGAAGCATCTGTGCAATCACAGGACTTGACAGTACCTATTCAGGAGAAGGGTTTGGAATTGAAAAGGCTTCGGAACATCCGGTTTTAGAACCGGTTTTAACGTATCAGGTAAAGATACCGGAAGAGACAGATGTTCATACGATGTACTTGAATTTGAAACAGTTGGAAGAAGAGGAACCTCAGTTGCATATTCTTTGGGATGAAGTTTCCGGAGAAATTCATGCACAGGTGATGGGCGAAGTACAGATTGAGATTCTGAAAAATCAGATTGCAGAACGTTTTCATGTGGATGTGGAATTTGGAACGGGAAGCATCGTATACAAAGAAACCATCCGGGAAGCAGTAGAAGGATGCGGGCATTTTGAACCACTTAGGCATTATGCAGAAGTACGCCTTCTTTTAGAACCTGGAGAAAGAGGAAGCGGTATGCAGTTCGCAGCAGATTGCAGCGAAGATGTATTGGATCGAAATTGGCAACGGTTGATTTTGACGCATTTGGGAGAGAAAGAGCATAAAGGTGTACTGACCGGGGCAGAAACCACAGACATGAAGATCACGTTGATCATGGGTCGCGCGCATCAGAAACATACAGAAGGTGGAGATTTCCGTCAGGCAACATACCGTGCAGTCCGTCAGGGGCTGCGTAAAGCGAAAAGTCTTCTTCTGGAACCGGTTTATGACTATCAGTTGGAAATTCCGACAGAGATGTTGGGACGAGCTATGTCTGATTTGCAACGAATGAAGGCAGAATTTACTTCACCTGAGATGGAGGGAGAGATGGCCATATTAAAAGGAACGGCTCCGGTCGTGACAATGCGAGATTATCAGACGGAAGTTGTTTCTTACACGAAAGGACATGGCCGTTTGTTTTTGCAATTGAAAGGATATGAGCCTTGCCATAATACGGAAGAAGTGATTGAAACCATTGGATATGATGCAGAAGCAGATTTAGAAAATCCTACAGGTTCTGTATTTTGTTCTCATGGTGCAGGGTATCATGTGAGTTGGGATGAGGTGGATGCACATATGCATACAGAATCTCCACTGAAAAAGAAAGAAGAAAAAAGTATGTATGTTTCTTCCATGCCGGAATTTATCAGTGAAAAAGAGTTAAATGAAATATTTGAACGAACGTACGGACCAATCAAACGGGAAAGGAACCGGTTTAACAGACAAAATAAAGTAGAGTTTGGTACAACATACCGAAATACAAAAAGAAAAACGGAAAGTTCTGAAACAGAATATCTTCTTGTAGACGGTTACAATATTATTTTTGCATGGGACGACTTAAAGGAACTTGCAAAAGTAAATATTGAAGGAGCAAGAAATAAGCTGATGGACATTTTGTGCAATTACCAAGGTTATCGAAAATGCACGTTAATCCTTGTGTTTGATGCGTATAAGGTACCTGGGTATGGTGGCGAAGTTATGAAATACCATAATATCCATGTCGTGTACACAAAAGAAGCAGAGACGGCGGACCAGTATATTGAAAAAGCGGTACATGAAATGGCACAAAAATATAAAGTGACGGTTGCTACATCAGATGGAATGGAACAGAAAATCATTATGGGAGCCGGGGCGAATCGTTTATCTGCCAAAGGCTTGCAAGAAGAAGTGATAGCGGTACAGCAGGAAATCCGTGAAGAACATCTGAACAAGACAAAGAAGAGCAGCCAGTATCTTTTCGATGCTCTTTCGGAAGATATGGCAGAACTTATGGATGATGTGCGTCATGGAAGAAGAAACTTGAAGTAGGAAAATGAGAAAATCAAGCATATCACAACCATAAAATTCAGTTATTTCTTGACAATCACTCTACGGTTAGATTATACTAACACGATGTTAGGATAAACTAATCGTATGTTCTGAATATGAATACACGTGAAAAAATCAAAAAAGAACAGGAGAAAGAAAATGACTAGAAGAAAAATGGTGAACAAATTACTTATGATTTCGATAATAATTATGGCGATCAGTGGATTTTTGATACGGCCGATGGAAGGGCAGATGATCATAGTTGCAATACATAAATTATCTGCAGTTATTTTTTGTGTATTGGGCGTGTTACATGTATTACAGTATAAAAAAAGAAATTGACAATTCGTTTTTTATCAGTTACAATCGGTTAGTAAAAGCTAATTAGAATAAACTAACCAAAGGAAGGTAAAAACATATGAAAAAAACGCCAATTCGATTTATCTGGATTTTGCTTGGATTCTTGTGCCTTGCGGCAGGAACAGTGGGAGTTGTACTTCCGATACTCCCTACAGTTCCCTTTTATATGGCAACGGTATTTTGCTTTGCGAAAAGCTCAGAAAAACTTCATAATTGGTTTCTTGGAACAAAACTTTATGAAAAACATTTGGCAGGTTTTGTCAAAAACAAAGCAATGCACATGGGAACAAAGCTTCGTATCTCCGGTATGGTGACGGCGATGATGGCGATTAGTTTTCTCTGTATGAAAAATGTACCGATTGGAAGAGTGTGTCTTGGAGTTGTATGGATATGGCATCTTTGGTATTTCTTTATAAAAATCAAGACGGAAAAAGAGGAAGAACAATGGGAAACCGGATTGCAGAAATAGAAAAAACAGAGAGAAAGAGAAAGAAAGAACAAAAAGTTGTGGAAGAAATGATCGCTCTTTATTGCAGCAAAAAACACGGGAGAGAAAGAGGAGAAAAACTTTGCGAGGAGTGTAAAACTCTCTGTGATTATGCCCAGGCAAGAAGTAAGCATTGTCCTTTTATGGAAAGGAAAACTTTTTGTTCTAATTGCAAAGTGCACTGTTACAAAACCGATATGCGGGAGAAGATTCGGGAAGTCATGCGATTTTCCGGTCCAAGAATGCTGCTTGTGCATCCGGGAATGGTAATCTGGCATCTCATAAGTTCCGGAATCGAAAAATACAGAATAAAATCTTCAGATAAAGGGGGAAAGTAATATCTATGATTAAGACAAGATTGATCAAACTATTAGCACATGCAAAAAAATATATCGTTTTGCAAGTGCTTTGGAAATGGTTGTCACTGATCTGCCAGGTAGTGATGGTCTATACAATTTCTGTACTGCTTGAAATGGCGGTGCGAGGTGGACTAACAGAAGAAAAAATCATAAATTCGGGAGCAATGGTCTTTGGAGCAATGCTGCTACGCTTTTTCTTTGACCGTCAGGCATCTTTGACATCTTTCAAGGCAAGTGTGGATGTAAAACGGATTTTACGTGAGAAAATATATGAGAAATTATTAAAACTAGGAGCCTCTTACCGGGAGAGTATCACTACATCCCAGGTGGTACAGATGGCGGCAGAAGGTGTAGAGCAGTTAGAAATTTATTTTGGTAAATATTTATCGCAATTATTTTACAGTTTGCTTGCGCCAATCACGCTGTTTTTGATATTATTGCCGGTCAATGCTAAGGCAAGTATTATTCTTCTTGTTTGCGTGCCGTTAATTCCGGTTTCTATTGTAGCAGTTCAGAAATTTGCAAAAAAGTTACTGCATAAATATTGGGGAATCTATGGAGAACTGGGTGATTCTTTTCTGGAAAATCTGCAAGGACTTACCACACTGAAAATTTATCAGGCAGATGAGGAAAAGGCGGTGGAGATGGATCGGGAGTCTCAAAGATTTCGCCAGATTACAATGAAAGTGCTGACTATGCAGCTCAATTCTACCAGTGTAATGGACATCATTGCATATGGCGGTGCAGCAGTCGGAATGGGAGTTACATTTTCGGAATATATGAAAGGGAATGTAAGTCTCGGAGGCGCCTTCATGATTATTCTGCTTGCATCTGAGTTTTTCATTCCGCTTCGTCTTCTCGGTTCCTTTTTTCATATTGCAATGAATGGAATGGCAGCAAGTGATAAAATCTTTGCGCTTCTGGATTTGCCGGAGCAGAAAGAAAAGGAAATTGTCTTAGAAAATGAGCCGGTGGATTTACAGTTTACAAATGTAACTTTTGCCTATGAAAAAGGCAGAAGCATCCTGAATGGCATCTCGATGAATTTTCCTGCAGGCAGTTTCACTTCACTTGTAGGAGTATCCGGATGCGGGAAAAGTACCATTGCCGGGATTCTCATGGGACGTAATAAAGGGTATGGCGGCAATGTTGCGGTACAGGGAAAAGAGTTACGGGATGTTACAGAAGAAAGTCTGATGAAAAAGATTACGTTAGTAAGCCATAATAGTTACCTGTTTAAAGGCACAGTACGAGAGAATCTGTGTATGGGAAACCCAGAAGCAACAGATATGGGGCTATGGGAAAAACTTGAAAAAGTGAACCTAAAAGAATTTTTGAAAAATCAACAAGGATTGGAAACAAAAGTAAGTGAGAAAGGAAGCAATTTTTCGGGAGGACAATGCCAGAGACTGGCGCTTGCAAGAGCTCTTCTTCATGACTCCCCGGTATATATTTTCGATGAAGCAACTTCCAATATAGATGTGGAAAGTGAAGAAATGATCATGGAAATTATACGAGAACTTGCGCAGATGAAAACCGTCATTCTCATTTCACACAGATTGGCAAATGTGGTGGCATCTGACAGAATCTATCTGCTGGAAGACGGGAATATCAAAGAAGCTGGAAATCACGAGGAACTGCTGGCTCAAAATGGTGCATACAGTAAACTTTATTCTTATCAAAGTGAGTTAGAATCTTACGGAAAAGAGGCAGAAAAGGTGGTGATGTGTTCATGAAAATGAAAGAAAGAAGAAAAGGAATTGTCATTATGGGGCAGTTAATTGGTCTTGTAAAACCGCTGCTTCCGGTTATGTGTCTTGCTATTTTGTTTGGTGTGGTCGGATATCTGTGCGCCATATTTCTGACAATTTTTGCAGGATATGGAATTCTCGAAAAAGTAACAGGTATGACAGCAACGGGATTTATGAGTGGATTTTTTGATTCTACCGGCAATCTTCTTACGGTGCTTATTTTACTTGCAGTATTCAGAGGAATCTTTCATTATCAGGAACAGTATTGTAATCACTTTATTGCATTCAAACTGCTTGCGCTTATTCGGCATAAAGTATTTGCGATTTTGAGGAAATTG
>OFMJ01000855.1_pt1 | contig 27220 bp, 18 predicted proteins | sample 1541801 | NCBI WGS metagenome assembly OFMJ01 (sample SAMN04209234, study PRJEB22552) | human gut metagenome | biome: gut; material: feces | host: Homo sapiens | place: USA: Oklahoma
CCAGCGAGCCGGACTCTTTGTTCTATTTAGACTAAAAACCAAGCCATACTATGAAACGGAAACTCCCCGGCGCCTCCAACCTGCAAATAAGGACACATTTTTTAATAAACCGAGACCTTTTTTTCTGCCTGATAATTCGATAAAATATGATTAGAAAATATCGGAGGGTGATACAAATGGAGAACTATTACCTTGCAGTGGACATCGGCGCCTCCAGCGGCCGCCATATCCTCGGCACAGTGAAGGACGGAACAATCAGCCTGGAAGAGATCTACCGTTTTGAAAACGGCATGGAGAAGAGAAACGGCCATCTCTGCTGGGAGGTGGAATCCCTGTTTCACGAGATCAAGATGGGAATGAAGCAGTGCGCGGCGCTGGGAAAGATTCCGTGCAGTATGGGAATCGATACCTGGGCGGTGGATTTTGTCCTGCTGGACAGAGACGGACGGAGGCTGGGAGACGCGGTCGGCTACCGGGATGACAGGACGAAGGGCATGGACGAAAAGGTATACGAAGTCATTTCTCCGGAGGCCCTGTATGAAAGGACTGGAATCCAGAAGCAGATATTCAACACCATCTATCAGCTGATGGCCATGAAAGAGGAACAGCCGGAGGCACTTTCCGGGGCGGAGTCCCTGCTGATGATCCCGGATTACTTCCATTACATGCTGACCGGCGTGAAGAGACAGGAATATACCAACGCGACGACCACCCAGCTGGTCAGTCCGGTGACGAAGACGTGGGACTATGAGCTGATTCGTCAGCTCGGATATCCTGAAAAACTGTTTACCGAGCTGTCCATGCCGGGAACCGTGGTAGGGACGCTGACGAAAGCCGTGCAGGACGAGGTCGGCTTTAACTGCAAGGTGGTTCTTCCTGCGACCCATGACACAGGCTCCGCGGTTATGGCGGTCCCGGTTCCGGAGAACGGGGAAAGAAAAGGCCATGAGACTGAAAAAACACATGATACGGACGGCGGTCTGTTATACATCAGTTCCGGCACCTGGTCCCTGATGGGCACCGAGTTAAGCGAGGCCGACTGTTCTGCAGAAAGCCGGAAGGCCAATCTGACAAACGAAGGCGGTTATGAGTATCGTTTCCGCTATTTGAAGAACATCATGGGCCTGTGGATGATTCAGTCTGTAAAAAAGGAGCTTGCCGCGGCCGGAGAAGCCTATTCTTTCGCCGAACTTTGCCGCATGGCGTCCCATGAGACCATAAAGTCCATTGTGCCCTGCAACGACGACGTATTTCTCGCGCCGGAGAGCATGACGGAAGCGGTAAAAGCGTATTTAAGAGAAGCCGGCCAGGAAGTACCGGAGACGGCCGGTGCGCTGGCGGCGGTCATCTACAACAGCCTGGCTCAGTGTTACAAGGAGACGGTGGAGGAACTGGAAGCCATCACAGGCAGGACGTATCAGGCTGTGAATATTGTGGGAGGCGGTTCCAACGCAGAGTATTTAAACCAGCTGACTGCAAAGGCCACGGGGAAAACGGTATACGCGGGTCCGGGCGAGGCAACCGCCATCGGCAATCTTCTGGCTCAGATGATCAGAGCCGGAGAATTTCAGGGGCTTACGGAAGCGAGAGCGGCCGTATACCATTCATTTGAGATCAGCACATACGAATAACGGAGGAACTGAGGATGATACATAAATCATTTAAAATGCATCTGTATGAAGGCATGGCCGAAGAGTATGAGAGGCGGCACAACCTTTTATGGCCGGAGATGAAGGACATGATCCATGAGTATGGCGGCCATAACTATTCTATTTTTCTGGACAGCGAGACGAATGTGCTCTATGGCTATATCGAGATTGAAGAGGAAGCAAAATGGGCGAAATCAGCAGACACGGCTATTAACCGCAAATGGTGGGATTATATGGCCGACATCATGGATACAAACCCGGACAACAGCCCGGTGAGTGTGGATTTAAAGCCGGTATTCCATCTGGACTGACCGGCGGTACAGATAAAATCAGAAAGAGGAGAATGATATCATGACAGTAAAAGAGAGATATGAAGCCGCAAAGGAAATTTACCGTGCAGTCGGTGTGGATACGGACGCCGCCCTGGCGGCCCTGAAAAATATTCCGGTTTCCATGCACTGCTGGCAGGGAGACGATGTAATTGGATTTGACGGGGCAGGCGCACTTTCCGGCGGGATTCAGGCGACCGGAAACTACCCGGGACGCGCAAGAACACCGGAAGAGCTGATGGCCGACATGGACGAGGCGCTCAGCCTGATTCCGGGAACACACAGAATCAACCTTCATGCAAGCTATGCCGTATTTGAAGAGGGCGAGTGGGCAGACAGAGACAAGCTGGAGCCGAAGCATTTTGCAAAATGGGTGGAATTTGCAAAGGAAAGGGGCCTCGGAATCGACTTTAACCCGACCTTATTCTCCCACGCGAAGGCGGAAAATGCCACATTATCCAGTGAAGTTTTAGAGATCCGCAAATTCTGGATCGACCATGTGAAGGCATGCATCCGCATTTCCGAGTATTTTGCAAAGGAGCTGGGGACGCCATGTACCATGAATATCTGGATTCCCGACGGATTCAAGGACATTCCGGCGGACCGCACTGCTCCGAGAGCGAGACTGAAGGATTCCCTGGATCAGATCCTTTCCATCGATTACGACAAGTCCAGCGTGTTTGTGGCGGTTGAGTCCAAGGTGTTCGGAATCGGTATGGAAAGCTGCACGGTCGGTTCCCATGAGTTCTATATGAATTACGCTTCCAAGAATGATATTTTATGCCTGCTGGACAGCGGTCACTACCATCCAACAGAGGTTGTTTCCGACAAGATTTCTTCCATGCTTCTGTTCTTTGACAAGGTGGCTCTTCACGTGACGAGACCGGTGCGCTGGGACAGCGACCATGTAGTCTTATTTGACGATGAGACGAGAGCGATCGCGGGGGAAATCATCCGCGGCGGCGCAGACCGCGTCTTACTGGCCCTCGATTTCTTCGATGCCAGCATCAACCGCATCAGTGCCTGGGTTGTAGGCATGCGCAATATGCAGAAAGCGCTGTTAAACGCATTGCTTCTTCCGAACGCCAGGATGGCGGAACTTCAGAACAACAGGCAGTTTACGGAATTAATGATGCTTTCCGAGGAAATGAAGACCTATCCGTTAGGCGATGTATGGGATTACTTCTGCGAGCAGAACGGCGCCCCGGTTAAGGAAGCGTGGTTTGAGGAAGTAAAGAGGTATGAGGCCGACGTTCTGGCAAAGAGAAGTTAAGGATGCAATGCGGCCTCCGTGCCGTTATGGAATAGAAAAAAACGAGAATAAAAATTACAAGAACAGAAAGAACAGGTGTAAATAAAATGAAAGTAACAGAAGCAGAATTTGTAAAAGGCTTTATCCGTCTCTGTGACGACGGTTTCAAACAGAACTGGCATGAAAGAAACGGCGGCAACTTGAGCTACCGCATCAAACCGGAAGAAGTGGAATCCGTGAAGGAAGAATTAACAGACACGAATCCATGGCAGCCGATCGGAACCAGCGTTCCGAAGCTGGCAGGCGAGTATTTTATGGTAACGGGAAGCGGAAAATACTTCCGCAATGTAATCCTTGATCCGGCGGCCAACAGCTGCATCATCGAGGTGGATGAGGCGGGAGAGAACTACCGCATCTGCTGGGGCCTGGTGAATGGCGGACGCCCAACCAGCGAGCTCCCATCCCATCTGATGAACCATGAAGTGAAGAAAGAAGTTACCAATGGAAAGCACCGCGTGATTTACCATGCGCATCCGACCAATGTAATCGCCCTGACCTTCGTTCTTCCGCTGGAAGACAAGGTATTTACGAGAGAATTATGGGAAATGGCTACCGAGTGTCCGGTCGTATTTCCGGATGGCGTCGGCGTAGTCGGCTGGATGGTTCCGGGCGGACGCGACATCGCCGTGGCCACCAGCGAACTGATGAAAAAGTACGACGTTGCCGTATGGGCTCACCACGGCCTGTTTGCCTCTGGCGAAGATTTTGATCTGACCTTCGGCCTGATGCATACCGTGGAGAAGTCCGCTGAAATCCTGGTAAAGGTTCTGTCGATCCGTCCGGATAAGCTGCAGACCATTACGCCGCAGAATTTTAGGGATCTGGCAAAGGATTTTAAGGTAACACTTCCGGAAGAGTTTCTGTACGAGAAATAAGAGGCCTGACTGCCATGGAGAGGTCGTGGGAGGCGCCTGGTTCCAGTCTTCGGACATGATTTTTATGAATCAGCTCGTCCCCTTCTCCTGTGCGGGCTCCGGAACCGTTCCAGGGCTCGATGCAGAGAAACGGCGCCCTGTCCGGGTACACGGTCCAAAATGCAATCGTCTCAAAGTCCGGATAGGAAACCTCGACGCCACGGCCGCTTTCCCGATGGACGAGAGAGACCCGGCGTGAGGCGATTTCGGGAAAATAGAGGGCATTGTCCTGGAAGAGTTCCCTGGAAAGGGGAATGATACGGCCATGCAGTTCGTATCCGCTTCCGCCGGAGAGATATTCTCCCAGGAGACGGTCAAAGGGCATGGCATAAGTGGATTCCTCTTTCTCAAATACAAGACAGTAGTCCTCGAAGACAGCGTCTTCCTCCATAGGACAGCAGAAGCCAGGATGGGCTCCGATGCAGTAATACAGGGCAGAGGAGTCCTTGTTGGCGACCCGGTATTTCAGGAGGAGGCTCCCATGCTGCAGCTCATAGGTCAGCGACAGGCAGAAGGACCAGGGATACATGGTTTTTGTGTATTCGCTGTCCTGAAGAAGGAAGGATACGCTGCAGTCTGTCCGTGTGGTCCTGTAAAACTCCATATCCTTGCAGAAACCGTGCTTTGGCAGGCTGTATTCGCTTCCGTCTATCACGATCCGGTTGTCCCGGCAGCCTCCAACCACGGGAAAGAGGAGCGGAGAACAGCGGTCCCAGAAGCGCGGATCCCGCTGCCAGATGTATTCTTTTCCACTGCGGTCTTTTAAAGAAACAAGCTGTGCTCCTGCGCTGTCAATCACCGCGGTCAATTCTGAATTTCTAATTGTAGTCAACATAAATCTTCCCCATTTCTGTAAATTGATACGAATACTATACCATCCTTTTTGCTTGCCGGAAACAGGAATATCGAGTATGATAGTGATAGTGCTCCCGGGAGTACTCTAGTCAGGAAAGGAGGCTTGTCCTATGCTTCGCATTGAAAACACCGGAAAATCTCAGATGAAATCCAGAAACAGGGTTCGCGTATTTCGCGAAATTTTAAATCATGAAGGCATTTCCAGAAAACAGCTGGAGAAGCGCCTGGGCCTTTCTGCGCCGTCCGTCACGCGGGTAGTGGAGGAACTGCTGCGGGAGGGGCTTATTTGTGAGGAAGGCACCGAACAGACCCATATGGGGCGCAGGCCGGTTATGCTCTGCGTCAAAAAGAATGCCTATTACAGCGTCGGAATGAATTTAAGCAGATCGAGGCTTTACTACTGTATCAGGAACCTGGGAGGAGAACCGGTGCATTCCGGTGAGATAAGGCTTTTAGGGAAAACGAAAGGAGATCAGCTCTTAAGCCTGATGGAACATGCCGTCCAGGACTGCTTAGAGACTGCAGGCATTGAGAAGAAACACCTTCTTGCCATTGGTATTGCCTCCCGCGGAACGGTAAACGAAGGAAAGGGAAGCGTAATCTATTCACCCGACTCAGGAGAGGAGATCCATGTTAAGGAATACATGGGAGCGCGGTATGACTGCGAGATTCTCGTGGAAAACAACGTGATTGCCGACTTAAAAGGGCAGTATCTGGACTTGAGCGGCACCAACCGGAATCTGGTGTATCTCTACATTTCCGACGGTGTCGGAGGCAGCATTATCTGCAATGGCCAGGTGATCGACGGCGAGAACAGCATGGCAGGTAAGTTCGCCCACATCCTTGTGGAGAGCGGAGGAAGACGGTGCGCCTGCGGAAAAAGAGGGCATTTGGAATCGTATGTGTCAAAGCCGGCCATGGAAGAGGCGTACTTCGAAGCCAGCGGGAAACGGCTGGAGCTGACGGAGATCTGCAGACTGGCTGGCGAGGGGGAGAAGGCGGCGGCCGCGGTCCTTAAGGATGCCATTGACAAGCTGGCGATCGGCATTAATCAGATTCTTCTGGTTGTGAACCCCGGAACGCTTGTGTTGTATGGCGATCTGTTCGAGAGCGTCGATGGGATTCTGGAGCGTTTGAAGCAGAAGACGAAGGAACTGGCCTTTACGGAGGAGATCGCCGACAACTGCTGGATGGTGAGAGAGACGAAAAATGTCCGAATTGAGGATAGCATTGCCAGACTGTCTGTGGAGCGGGCTTTGGAGATTATTGTCTAAACTCAATAAAAAAATATAATTTCATATTGAAATAATATAGAGATGTGATATAATGATAAAAAGACAACGGGGTGTGTCTTAAAAATTTAACTAATTAATTTCAAAATGAAATTATATGAAAAGGAGAGGCAGCAAATGAAAAGAAGAAATTTGATGGCATTGGTACTTGCGGGAGTTATGGCGGCGTCGGTTATGGGATGCGCCAGCCAGAGCGGAGCGAAGAATCCGTCTGAGACACAGAAGGAGGCGGCCAAAGAGGGAGCGTCTGATGAGAGTGGAGCCGCCGACAGCGCCGTCGTACCGGCCGGCAGCTGGAAACCGGACCATGACATCACGATCCGTGTTCCCAATGCAGCAGGGGGAACCATGGACACGATCACGAGGATTTTGGGACAGGGAATTCAGCAGAGCACGGGAACGACGGTTATGATTAATAATCTGACCGGAGCGTCAGGAGCTATTGCAGCCAATGATCTTCTTGCCAAGGACGCAGATCCCTGCGAGCTGATGACGTCTGGAATCGCGCTCTTTACACTGGCGCCTCTCTTTAATCAGGATATTAAGGTCAGCCTTGACGATTTCGCCATTGTATCCGGCATGGTATCTGAGGATTTTGTACTCTGTGTGAACCCGGAGAAGAGCGGCATCCATAACTGGGAGGAACTGAAGGCCTATGGAGAGAAGGAGCGGATTCTGTTCGGCTCCAATACACCTGGAGGAACGACTCATATGCTGGGCACGGCGCTGTTCGGAGAAGCGGGCTTAAACGCGGAGGCCGTGACATCGGACGGAACGAATAAGGATATGCTGGCCCTGACCTCCGGTGACGTAGTCTGCGCCATTGGCAATGCCAGTGCCTGTCAGCAGTTTATCGAAGAGGGGACGGCCGTTCCCATCGTGGTATTTTCAGCGGACGCCTATGAAGGATTCGAAGGTTTTACCGTTCCGTCCGTCGTGGATTTGGGATATGATATTCAGTTCAAATCCTGCAACTTCCTGATGGCGAAAAAGGGAGCGGATCAGGCGGCTCTGGATCAGATTCATGACATGATTCAGGCCTATACGGAAACAGAGGAATGTAAGAAACTGGCCGAGAGTGCAAAATACGTCCCGGATATTGCCGACGGCGATACCGTCCGTGCCATGATTGAGGATTCCGCAAAAATGTGCCAGGAAATCTACGAAAAATATTATCACTAATAAGGCAGGGAGAAAGCGATATGAAAGTGAAGTACAGGACAAATCTGTGGGCCGGAATCGTAAGCGTGATCTTCGGCCTGGCGGTCCTCTGGCTGATTCCGGCTCAGATAGGTACAGAATATTCGTCAGGAAACAGCCTGACTTCCAGGGCCGTTCCCGGCGGAGCAGCCATTCTGTTTATCGTATGCGGCGCGGCGCTGATCGTCCAGAGCCTCATTTTAAAGAAGGACACGGTCCGGGAACTGAATCTGGCAAAAGAAGGCAAGGCGTTCCTTTACATGGCGGTGTTTGGGATCTATGTGATCCTGTTTGACTACAGCTTTATTGTGGCTTCCATATTCCTGGGAGCCGCAACCCTGCTTTTTACAAAGAGTAAGAAGAAGCTGTATTATATGATCGTAATTATCACGGTTTTCGTCCTGTATCTGCTGTTTACGCAGGTACTTCACGTGAGACTGAAGTAGGAGGCCGCAAATGAAGGAAATTATATTTCAGGCACTGCCCCAGCTGTTTACTCTGGAGAATTTTGTATTTGTAAACCTGGGGATTTTTATCGGAATCATTTTCGGCTCCATACCAGGGCTGAATGGCAATCTGGCCATTACCGTTCTGATTCCATTTACATTTAAATTAGGCAGTGTTCCAGCCCTGCTGATGCTGACCGCTATCTTTTTCGGCTCGAATTTCGGAGGCTCCATAACGGCGATTCTGATCAATACGCCGGGAACGAACGCAGCGGCAGCTACCCTGCTGGACGGATATCCCCTGTCGAAAAAGGGAAAGACCAGGAAGGCCCTGGACATGGCCCTGGCGGCGTCCACCTTTGGCGGACTGGTGAGTGCGTTGTGCCTCCTGTTTTTCGCGCCGCAGATCAGCAAAATCGCCATTCATTTCGGAGCACCGGAGTACTTTGCACTGGCGGTGTTCGGGCTGTCCGTTATCGCCTCAGTCAGCGGAAGAAGCATCTTAAAGGGTGTGATCAGCGGGGCTTTCGGCGTACTGATCGCCACGGTGGGAATCGATGCTGTCAGCGGCGTCACCCGTTTTACCTTCGGCAGTCTTCAGATGTATAACGGAATCAAAATGCTGGCGGTTTTACTGGGCGTTTACGCGATTGCACAGATGATCAGCCGTGTAAACGGTACGGAAGAAGAGGAAGCGGGCACAGAACTGAAGAAGGCAGATCCCTCGGACCGTCTAACGCTCGGCGAATTAAAGAGTACCGTTCCCACCATGCTGAAATCCTCCGCGATCGGAGCGTTTATCGGAGCCATTCCGGGCACAGGCGGGGCGATCGCCTCCTATATCGCTTATAACGAGGCCAAACGCTGCGCGAAACCGGGCGAGAAGTTCGGTGAGGGAGAATTAAAGGGAATCGCCGCGCCGGAGTCCGCCAACAATGGGGCGACCGCGGCCACGCTGATTCCGCTGCTTACACTGGGAATTCCGGGAGATGCGGTGGCGGCCACGCTGTTGGGCGCATTCACCATGCATGGGCTGGTGGTTGGTCCGAAGCTGTTTTCCACTTCGGGGCCGGTCGTTTACGCCATTTTGATCGGATGCGTGATTTCTCAGATTGTGATGTTTTTACAGGGAAAATATCTGCTTCCCCTGTTCGTAAAAATCACACACATTCCGCAGGAGCTTCTGACGGCGCTCCTGGTCGTAATCTGCTGTACGGGAGCATTTTCACTGGCGAATTCTTCTTTTGACGTGAGGGTCATGCTGATTTTCGGCTGTATCGCTTATTTCATGCAGAAGGTGGAACTGCCTCCCGTACCGATTATTCTCGGAATCGTTCTTGGCCCCATCGCAGAGGCCAATTTAAGAAATTCCCTGGTCCTTTCAGACGGCTCCTGGACCATATTCTTTAAACGCCCAATCTGTCTGGCGTTTATTATTCTGACCTTTGTTCTGATCTGGCTTTTAAAGAAGAACGACAAAAAGCAGCGGAGCATGGAAGCAGAATTTCTGAAAAAATACGGAGAAAATACGGAGAAGTAAGGAAAGGAACCACTATGCATTACAAAAAACTATGGACGGATTTACACAGCAATATTCATCACAATCAGATGGGAGAGCTGAACCAATGGATTGAACACGCAAAAAAGACCGTTGATTTCTGGCCGGTCGCCTACTATCCCTTCTATATGAAGCGTACCGAAACAGGGGCAGGCCTGGAGGATCTATATGACAGGGAACAGATCGAACAGGACTGGGAACAGCTCCGCGAGGCGGTAAAACAGCAAAACGAAGCCGGTTATCCGATGTTTATGGGCTATGAGTGGCAGGGCTCCGGAGATGACGGAGACCATAATGTGTTCTTTTTGGATAATGAGCAGCCGATGCTCCATCCCATGCGGTACGAGGAACTCTATCAGGCGTATAAGGACAGGTCGGCGATAGCCATCCCCCACCATGTGGCCTACCAGCTGGGCAGCAGGGGGAAAAACTGGGAGACGCACCGGGAAGCCTTCTCTCCGTTTGCGGAGATCTATTCCAGCCATGGCTGCAGTGAAAATGATACAGGCCCTTTTGATATGGAGCGCCATCTCCACATGGGGCCAAGAACCGGAGAGACCTGTTATGAGAGGGGGCTCGAGAAGGGGTATCTGGTCGGCATGATTGCCTCTGGAGACAACCACAATGTACCGGCGGTTCACGATCATGGAACCATGTGCGTGCTGGCGGCGGACGGCTCAAAGGAGGCGATCTGGGAAGGCCTGCAAAACCGCCGGGTATATGGCGTCAGCAGAAGCCGTATGGATATTGATTTTACCATAAACGGAAGCCCGATGGGGTCTGTGGTGAAGCCGGGAGAGGGGACGCTTGCATTTGCCATTGAGGCGGCGGACGCCATTGACCGGGTAGAGATCCTTCGGAACAATGTTCTGGATACCATGGCGGTTCATGCAGGAACCTGGGAAGAGACTGAGTATACCGGCGTAAGAAAGTATAAGTTTGCAGTGGAGTTTGGCTGGGGGCCGAATCCCAAGTTTTATAAGGACCGTCTGATGAAAAAATGGGATGGGTCTCTGGAAGTTCCGGGCCGTCTCTGCTCGGTGCAGAAATGCTTTAACAGCTTTGGTCAGGAGCTTTGCAATGTGACGGAGAAATCCTGTGAATTCCATATGACTACTTATATGAGCACCACCACAGGCCACTGGATGGGACCGAGTACGGTCGTGAAGGAAGGTTTTGTGTTTGAAGTGGAGGGAAAGCCGGAGGATGAGATCGTGCTGAAGGTGGACCGCTACGTCTACCGCTTTACGCTTAAGGAATTGATGAAATCCTCGAGAATTCTTGCCCAGTATCAGGAGAGCATGGATCTGGCAGCAGAGGTCTTTGGAAATGTGGAACACTACCGCGATGATTTCTATTGGCACAACGCCTATAAGACCAGAATTCGCCAGGCAGTGCCGGAAGAGGCGTATACGATGAAGTATGAAAAGAAGGTGACACTGGAGGCGGGAAGCTGCTACCGGCTCCGGGTGCACTTGAGAAATGGAGACACCGCCTGGGTTTCCCCGATTTTTGTGCGGGAATAACAGATAAAAAGAGTTACGAAGAGTGAAGGCGGATTCCTGGAAATGGAATCGTGAGAGTGGCATTCACTTTTCGGGACTCTTTCTTATTAATATGTAAACTTAAATTGTAATCTTAAAATGTAAATTTAATGGCGCAGAATGGAATACCACTCTGCGCCGTCTGATTACCGGTTGGCTGATTTTAATTCATTATGGTTCGTCTGCCGTGTCTTCCACAATCGTAGTGGATTCCTCTGCGGCAAATTTCTTCAATGCATCTCCGGTTCCCTCATATATCTCTTCGACTTCTTCTGAGTCTGCTTCTTTATCTTCTGTATCTGCGGCCTGCTCCGGTTCTTCTTTGAACCCTTCTGTGGCGCCGGCTGCGTAGTCGAGTCCGCCGTCTTCGGTAATATCTTCTTCCTCCTCGTCGTCCTCTGAACGGTCCATGGCGGAATCAAGCATATCCTTGGCGGTATCGGCAACTGCGGAAGCGGCTTCCCTGGCCGTGCTGTTCACGATGCTGGCTGCGTCTTTCACGAGGTTCTTCGCGGCAGAAGCTGCATCCTTGGCTGCGTCGGCCATATCGGCGGCGGCTACCTTGAATTCATCTTTGTCTGCGTGAAGGGATACGTAGTTCCTGTTCATTGTGCTGTCAATCTTGGAAATGTCATCATTCCCGTCATCTTCAAAATCATGAAAATCTTCTTCCAGTTCTTTATGGAAAGATTTATATTTCGTAAAATAAGAGATACCGGCCGCAACGGCACCCGCGATGGTGGCGAAAGCCACTAACTTCCCAAAACCATTACCCTTTTTTGCCATGTGAAACACTCCTTTCATTTGATTCTTATTGTAATACTTATAAAGAAAAAAATAAAGGTATATAATAAGAAAATTTCTATAAACTATGTAGGAACGGGAAAATGCTCTCAGTTATGGAACGAAATTGTAAAAAATATATAAAATTAGCACTCAACTATTGACAGTGCTAATAATGAGTGATATAACTTAGTATGTGAATAAAAGAAGTTTCCATTGCGAAACAAAAAGAAAGAATCAATAGAAACAGTATGAGGAGGAATTGCAATGAAATTAGTACCATTATTTGACAGGGTAGTATTAAAACCATTGGTTGCAGAGGAAACGACGAAATCCGGAATCGTTTTACCGGGTCAGGCAAAAGAAAAACCGCAGCAGGCGGAAGTAATCGCAGTTGGACCAGGCGGCCTGGTTGATGGCAAGGAAGTAACCATGCAGGTAAAGGTCGGCGATAAAGTAATCTTTTCCAAGTATTCAGGAACCGAAGTGGAAGGCGAAAACGAAAATGACAAGCTGGTTATCGTAAAGCAGAACGATATCCTGGCTGTGATCGAATAAACCGTATCCCTAAGGCAATACCGAAATCATAACAAAAACGATAGATAGAAAGAAACTGGAGGAATGAAATCATGGCAAAGCAGATTAAATATGGTGTAGACGCCAGAAAAGCACTGGAAGCCGGCGTAAATCAGTTAGCAGACACAGTTCGCGTAACATTGGGACCGAAAGGAAGAAACGTTGTTCTTGACAAATCCTTTGGCGCTCCGCTGATCACCAACGATGGTGTGACCATTGCAAAAGAGATCGAGCTGGAAGATCCATATGAGAACATGGGCGCACAGCTTGTGAAAGAAGTTGCGACAAAGACCAACGACGTAGCTGGTGATGGTACCACTACAGCGACAGTGCTGGCTCAGGCGATGATCAATGAAGGCATGAAGAACGTGGCTGCAGGCGCTAACCCGATCGTTTTAAGAAAGGGTATGAGAAAAGCTACTGAGGCAGCTGTAGAAGCGATTGCAAAGATGAGCGAGCCGATTAAGGGCAAAGCTTCTATCGCGAGAGTAGCGGCAATCTCCGCAGCAGACGATGGAGTCGGCGAGATGGTAGCTGATGCGATGGAGAAGGTTTCCAACAACGGTGTCATCACCATTGAAGAATCCAAGACCATGAAGACGGAGTTAGACTTAGTAGAAGGTATGCAGTTTGACAGAGGATACGTTTCCGCCTATATGTGCACCGACATGGAGAAGATGGAAGCCAACTTAGATGATCCGTATATCCTCATTACAGATAAGAAGATTTCCAACATTCAGGAGATCCTTCCATTATTAGAGCAGGTTGTACAGTCCGGCGCAAGACTCTTAATCATTGCAGAGGACATCGAGGGCGAGGCTCTGACCACATTAATCGTAAACAAATTAAGAGGTACCTTCAATGTAGTAGCTGTTAAGGCTCCTGGCTACGGCGACAGAAGAAAAGAGATGCTTCAGGATATCGCTATCTTAACAGGCGGCAAGGTAATTTCCGAAGAGTTAGGCTATGAATTAAAGAGCACCACAATGGATATGCTTGGACGTGCAAAATCCGTTAAGGTTCAGAAGGAAAATACCATTATCGTAGACGGCGAAGGCAGCAGAGACGAGATCGAAGCAAGAATCGGCCAGATCAAGGGTCAGATTGAAGAGACCACATCTGATTTTGATAAAGAAAAATTACAGGAAAGACTTGCGAAGTTATCCGGCGGTGTCGCTGTTATCCGCGTAGGTGCGGCTACCGAGACCGAGATGAAGGAAGCAAAGCTTCGTATGGAAGATGCTTTATCCGCAGCAAGAGCAGCCGTTGAAGAGGGCGTTATCGCCGGCGGCGGTTCCGCTTATATCCATGCTATGAAGGACGTTCAGAAAGTGATTGACAGTCTGGAAGGCGAAGAAAAGACAGGTGCAAAGATTATCTTTAAGGCTCTGGAGTCTCCGTTATACCACATTGTGGCAAATGCAGGTCTGGAAGGCGCCGTTATTATCAGCAAGGTAAAAGAGGCTCCGGTTGGCACAGGCTTTGATGCTTATAAGGAAGAATACGTAGACATGATCGAGGCTGGTATCCTGGATCCGACCAAGGTTACGAGAAGCGCATTACAGAATGCGAACAGTGTTGCATCTACCTTATTGACAACTGAATCCGTTGTTGCTAATATAAAAGAAAAAACACCTGCAGCTCCGGCTCCAGGCGGAATGGATATGATGTAATAACGGAAGCAAAAGCGACGCATGCGTAATGAAAAGAGGGTTTGCAGTGCTTGCATTGCAGATCCTCTTTATTTTGTTTCATAGGAAAGTTCATCCTGTGATACAAAAAACCTCCGGGTGATGCACAACGCGCTAAGAAAATATGGCCGCTGAAGCGACCGCGCTCCGGCGCGAGTCCGGCTTGCCGGATTCTTTGTTCAGGAAAGTACAACCTGTAAGATCATCGCCCTCCGGGGATGCGGACCGTGAACTATATCATCTCCCTTCACAGAAGAAAGGACATCAGTCTATGAATGAAATGTATGCAGAATGGCTCGTAAAACGAAAAGCACCAGCTTATATGATGCTTGTCAAGGTATTGATGGTTCTGGTATGTGTGGTGGCATTCTTTGTTGCTGTATCCCCGCTGCTCGGAATTTTCGGAATCCTGGTTCTCTTTGCGGCAGCAGCGGCAGCCTACTTTGTCTTCCGCAACAGCGAAGTCGAATTTGAGTACCTCTATGTAAGCAATCAGCTGACGATTGACCGGATTTACGGAAAGACCAAGAGAAAAAAAGCCTGGGAAGGTTCCATGGATGAGATTCAGATCGTTGCGCCTACCGGTTCCACGGAAGCGAAAGATCACGAGACAAATAATATGAAGGTTCTGGATTTCTCTTCCCACACCCCGGACGCCAAGACATTTACACTGATCAGCCAGTCCGGCAGTGAATCCATGAAGATTATTTTCGAGCCGAACGATAAGCTTCTTCACTGCATGAAGATGACGGCTCCACGAAAGATTGTGGACCGCGTTTAAGGAGATGCCTTGAACGTCGTTTGAGGATTTGTTTCAGGATAAGCTTTATAAGGATAAAATAAAAAGGACAGATACATGATGCGGATTAGGCCGCGTAGTGTGTTTGGCCTTTTTTTGTGGCCTTTGGGAATGGGGGAGGAGAAGTGAAGCTAAAATGGCTGGATTGGTGAAGGGGATGAAATATTTACGGACGAATTAAGCGTAGATGATTTGTAAAAAAAAGTATGTATTGATAAGGCGTATGGGAGATTTTTATAGGAATTTTTGTAAAACCTAACATCGATGCTTGACAGGTGTGATTCGAATATAGTAAGATAGAAAACAAGTTCCACAGCATTTTCTTGCCTGTGAAATTCTAAAATTCTTTATTTCAATGCGGTTTCCGCAAAAAAATCCTATGTTTAGCTTCAGGAGAGTTGGTGATGTGTATGATTGCTTGAGAAAAAGTCTTGTAATGGCAAAGCTTTTACAGTATAATAAGAACATCTAAATGATGTAAAAACTAAAGATAGGAGGAGTGAAATGACAATAGATGAAAAGTTGGATTTACTCTGTGGAAATGTTCAGAGTATAAATGATAATGTAATTGTGATGAAAAATGATATGGCTGTGATGAAGGGCGATATAGCAGAGCTGAAGAGCGATATGACTGAGGTAAAGGGCGATATCGTGGGGTTAAAAAGTGATGTAGCAGAGCTGAAGAGCGATATGGCTGAGGTAAAGAGTGATATCGTGGAGTTAAAGAGTGATGTAGCAGAGCTGAAAAGCGATATGGCTGTGGTAAAGAGCGATATCGTGGAGTTAAAGAGTGATGTAGCAGAGCTGAAAAGCGATATCGCTGTGGTAAAGAGCGATATCGTAGAATTAAAGAGCGATATGGCTGTGGTAAAGAGCGATATCGTAGAATTAAAGAGCGATATGGCTGTGGTAAAGAGCGATATCGTAGAATTAAAGAGCGATATGACCGTGGTAAAGACTGATATCATAGACCTGAGAAATGATATGAACACCATGGAAGGCAGAATTGATGCTAAGATGGAACAGTTAAATGAAAATGTGAAGGGGATTCGTTTTACCATTGAAAATGAAATCCGCCCGAGTATTGCTCTTATTGCAGAATCACATTTCATTCTGAACAGAAAACTGGATGAGGCGATAAGAGTAGCGGGAAGTATCGAAATGACAAGAATTCGAGTCAGCATACTGGAAGATGATGTAAAGAAGCTGAAAAGAGCAGTAAATATGTGATCTATATCATAAGATACGAGAAATTAGTAGATTATGAAGAGAATATCAGTTATACAACAGAGCTTACTATAATTAGAAAAGAAAACAGTAAATAAATGAATGCAGCTTACTTCGGCAAATGTGCCGAAATAGGCTGCATTTTTGATTATAAGCTCCTATTTTTAATTTGGATCTTAAAGACATAAAATAGAGACCAGCAATATACAATAACAGGAGATTTCTAAATAAATCAGATACAAATGATAAATAATAAAATGTTATTACGTGTTAACATTTACTGATATGTAAATAAGGGTGATGGAATATAGATCGAATGTGTTAACAACATCTCCTATAATTTCATAGATACAAACCAAGCGTAAGTAAGATCGCTTGACAGGCTCCATATTAGCATATAAAGTATAAGAAACATATCGTTTCAAAATCAGGTGAGACGGCCAAATAAATCCAAGTCGAACGACAGAAGGAGCTCTACATGAAAAAGCTAAGAAGTCCCTTGTTATCGGTGCTCGCAATTTACATACTGTGTTTTATCTTTCGAATGATAGAATATTTTATCATTCGTACAGATCAGACCTTATTGGGAGAAGCGATTATACATAAGATTGCGGGCATCATAATTCTCTGGATTGCAATAAAAATGCTATCTACTGATTTCGAGTATATTGGATTTAAGCGTAAAGGTATATTCAAAAATTTTGCATTCGGTTTACTGTTTGGTATTTCTGTGTTTGCGGCTGCATATGGGGCAGAAATCCTGATTGCAGTTTCGCAGGGGAATTTCCAGTCCCTTCAATTTTATGTCAGCAGCTATGCTGTGGATAAAAATATAGGAAATCAGACCGGTATCCTGTTCTTCCTTATTTGTATTGTTGGTAACATCGTTAATGTACTGATGGAGGAAGGCGTCTATCGAGGGCTTTTTCAAAAAATTCTTCAACAGAAATACAAATTTATTGCAGCAGCAATTATTTGCTCCATTTTATTTGGTGCGTGGCACGTCATAGGCCCGATTCGCAGTTATTATGACGGTATGAGCAGCATGGGAGGGATGGTGGCTAACATTTTCATGTTGGTAATCACAAGCGGTCTTGTTGGTTTTAAAGCGGCTATGATAACAAGATTGACCGGCTCACTTTATATGGCTATGGGGGATCATTTTGTCAATAATACAATCGTAAATATTTTACACGTTACCTCCTATACAGGCGCTGATGAATTGATGTTTGTGCGAATCACAATTGCTCAAAGTCTCTCATTCCTGTTGGTCCTTATTTTCTATATCTGGAAACAGAAGAAGATTGGTTCAGGCAGCGCTCCCTCCGGAAATTAGTCAGCCGTATCAAATCAGGAATGGCATCATTAAACGATAAATTTTGATTGCGGGCAGTGCATTTGTCTACATACTTATGCATTGCCCGCTTGATGATTATGCACATTTGGACAGGAAGAATTTATCCTGTCTTTTTCCTGGCTTTTATGAGCTGAATATAGTTTTTCTTATATAGGAAACAAATATTGTGGAAACATGTTTAAAGCGTGGCAGATAGAAACGTAAACGTGGGTGAAATACAGGGAGTCTGGCATTAGCATAGAAAATATAAAGCCGCACAAAAAATATGATCATAAATGACATACAGCTTAAATTAAAAGCAAAAGGCTGAACAAAGGAAATATAAAGTATTTCTCACAAACTCCCAAATAATGTAAATTTATAAGCCGCGATGAATATATTAAATACGCTGGAAATTATGTCTTTCACACACGGAAAACAGATTGAAATTGTCCGTTGACAAGTGACGCAAAATTTGTTAAACTATGTAACTAACAAGCAAAAATATATTAGTTACATTAATAAAAAGGACAAGAAAGAGAGGAAAATTTAATGGGTACAATTATTGGCGACGGCATTACTTTTGACGACGTACTTTTAGTTCCAGCTTATTCAGAAGTAATCCCCAATCAGGTTGATTTGACGACCTGCCTCACGAAAACCATCAAGCTGAACATTCCCCTGATGAGTGCTGGTATGGATACGGTTACCGAGCACCGTATGGCAATTGCCATGGCAAGACAGGGAGGTATCGGTATTATCCACAAGAACATGTCGATTCAGGCGCAGGCAGATGAGGTTGATAAGGTAAAGAGGTCGGAGAATGGCGTCATTACGGATCCATTTTATCTTTCCCCAGAACATACATTAAAGGATGCGGACGAGCTGATGGCGAAGTTCCGTATTTCAGGTGTGCCGATTACAGAAGGCAAAAAGCTGGTTGGTATCATTACCAACCGTGATTTAAAATTTGAGGAAGATTTTTCCCGCAAAATTAAAGAGTGTATGACTTCCCAAAACCTGGTGACGGCGAAGGAAGGCATTACCATGACAGAAGCGAAGAAGATTCTTGCCAAGGCGAGAGTAGAAAAGCTTCCGATTGTTGATGATGATTTTAATTTAAAAGGACTCATTACAATTAAGGATATTGAAAAGCAGATCAAATATCCGTTATCTGCAAAAGACAGCCAGGGAAGACTTCTGTGTGGTGCTGCCATCGGAATTACTGCTAATGTTCTGGATCGTGTGGCCGCTTTGGTCGCTTCCAAGGTCGATGTGATTGTCCTGGATTCCGCTCATGGCCATTCTGCCAACGTTTTAAACTGTGTACGCATGATTAAGGAAGCATACCCAGATCTTCCGGTTATCGCTGGAAACATAGCGACCGGAGACGCGGCAAAGGCCCTGATTGAAGCCGGTGCAGATGCGATTAAGGTCGGTATTGGACCTGGTTCTATCTGTACAACCCGTGTGGTTGCTGGTATCGGTGTGCCGCAGATTACAGCAGTTATGGATTGCTATGCGGTAGCAAAAGAATATGGAATTCCAGTTATTGCAGATGGTGGTATCAAGTATTCCGGAGATTTAACAAAGGCCATCGCAGCGGGCGGTAATGTCTGCATGATGGGAAGTATGTTTGCCGGATGCGATGAGAGCCCGGGAACATTTGAGCTGTATCAGGGAAGAAAGTATAAGGTATATCGTGGCATGGGTTCTATTGCAGCCATGGAGAACGGAAGCAAGGACCGTTACTTCCAGTCTGATGCCAAAAAACTGGTTCCGGAAGGCGTGGAAGGCCGTGTTGCATACAAAGGTCTCGTCGAAGATACCGTATTCCAGATGCTGGGCGGACTCAGAGCAGGAATGGGCTATTGTGGTGCTTCTGATATTAAGACACTTCAGGAAACAGCTAAATTTGTAAAGATTACCGCAGCATCCCTGAAGGAAAGCCACCCGCATGATATTCATATTACGAAAGAGGCTCCGAACTACAGTATTGATGAGTAGGATCGGTTGTGACGGAATTGTGGCATTTCTATAAATAGTATAATTATAATAGGAAGAGACTCTGTTTTGAGAAAAGCAGAGGCTCTTTTCATTTGAAGGGCAGGAATATATTAGAGAAGTTTTTAATATAGTTCATCCAAATGTTCGCTTTTATGGATATAGGGTGATGAAGGATCAGCCGGATAAATTAGTCCTTAATGGGCAGGAAAAGGCTGGGCAGACCGTCTATTATGAATATTAAAATGATTTAGTGGCTACAAATAAATTTTATTGTAACAATATAAAAGAATACCGTGAAACACTTAGACCCTTTCATGCAGTCTATGGCGTGCAGAGATTACCGTGCTGAGCAGCAAGAAGAGGGAAGAAGAGAAATAAAGTTTACAATAAAAATGATTAAAAAGGCGAAGGCCTGGCAGAAGTAATAATCTGTCAGGCCTTCGCCTTTTCATGTCGAAAATCTTTTTAAAAGGTCAAATATTCTATAAAAATAAATAGATTTCTATAATTTAACGCTATAACTAAGTCTCTGATTTCCTCCATCTTAAGTATTTCGTTATAGTTTCTTTTAGGCAAAGTTATATCTGCCTAAATTTTTTCGTGAAGTTAATTTATGACCTTATTTTCGCTTATGTAACAAAAAATCATAAAAATTACGATAAATAACACAAAATAGGGCGCAGTAAACAGTAAAAAAATTAAAATATAGGGGTTAAATAGAAGATACAGATTAAAAATAAAGACAATATTGTATAGACTAAAGTCTACTTGTATTATATGAATACTAAAAAAATAGAGGAAAGTAAAAAATAGTACATATAATTTATTTTATGAGTTTTAAAACAGCCAACCTGGCATAAAAAAAAGCAAAAAAACAAAAATAAATTATGGAAAAATCTTGAAATGTAACCGTTTTGTGACCATGGCACTGTATAATGCTCTTATAATTAATGTTTTCGTAAGATATAGAAATAAAACAAATTTAAAAAATCCAAATAACTGTATAATAAAATAAATTATAGGAAGGTGAATAAATTGTCGATAGCAAAAATGAGCATGATTCATAATTCATATCGTTATTTTACCATTTCTGTAGATAAATATGAAGATCGATGTATGAAGGGAGTTATCTATCATGCGGGAAAAACTCCGGGAATCCGATATGATAATTTCCTTGAAATGATAATTCAAATGAATCGTATTTTTGACAGCATGTCATGTCCCAAACAGGCTATGGAACTGAGGCGATTTACAGGAATAGAGTATCCGGAACCGGTAATACGGGAATGCAATCGGTATCAGAATGGCAGACTGGCGACGTTTCAGATTTATGTGAAATTTCGCTATAACGCCAGTTGGCAGGGAGATATTACCTGGCTGGAAGGAGAACAGACAGAAAGCTTTGAAAGTCTTTTGCAGATGCTTCAGATGATTGATCGAATCTTCACCGGTCAATCGGAGGAGAGAGGAACGAGGGTCACAAAAATCTGCCAGATTGCGATTAATTCCTGCGAAAAGGGATTGGTGACAGGAAGAGTACAAAACGCTTTTATCAATCATCTGGAGCGATTTAAAGGAACCATTGGTCTGGCTGATGCTATGGTACGTCTGTTTGAAGCAGGCGTTGGAGAAAATGATTCCGGAAAATCTCTGGAAGGAAAAATTATTTCAGAGGAAACCTGGGATTCCTATCGTTTAGGCGGGAAGGAAGCGACCTTCCTGATCAAGATCCTGTTCAGGGAACACTCAACCTGGCAGGGAGTAATTTACTGGCGTGAAACCGGTGAGAAACAGGCTTTCAGAAGCTTTTTGGAGATGATCATGTTGATAGCTTCAGCATTGGAAAGCGGTAAGGAAGAGAGTGAGTTTGAAGATAGATTTACAACAACTAATAATAGAGAAAAAGCCCGGATGGAAGGGTAAGGAAGGAGAGAAAGTATGAAAGGACTTAGAAAAAAGTTCAGACGAGGGCTTGCCGCGTTCCTGGCATTTGTTCTGACCATGACCTCCGTGAACACGGTGTCATTGGCAGATGTATCAAATGCACTGGAAACAGAAAAAGCTACCTTTGTCATGAGCGGAGAAGATATAGTGGAATCCGCTCAGGCTGCTATTGATAATGGCAGTACCTTTACTTACGAGGATCTCGGAATCGAGGAGACAGGAAGTACCGCGAAAGAGTATCAGAAGCTATTTACAAATGGCACGGTATATGAAATCGCCCCTTCTTATGACCTGGACGAAGAGGAAAACGCAGACGGAGCGAATCTCCGGATGTTTATCCGAGTAAAAGGTGAAACAGAAGGATATCAGATAACTGGTGAGGAAGAAATTATTTTCCTTTATATCAATGACTCTGAATCCAAAATTGCATTTCGTTCCAGAATTGATGATTATGTAACGGATAAGGTTACGGTTAAAGGAAATTCTTCTTTGGCAGAAACCGAAAAGCCGGTACTCGATGAGAATGGAAATGCAATAGAAGGCGATAAGCCGGCACAAACCCCGGAAGAATCCACTGTACCCAGTGGGGAAAACGGAAGTGTAGAAGAAACGAAGGAGCCGGAGACTGAGGCACCGGCACAGGTACCGGAAGAATCGATGCAGGAACCGGAGTCGGAGGTACCTACGCAGGAACCGGAAACAACAGCACCGGCAGAAGAGCCAAAGACAGAGGCTCCTACGCAGGCAGAAACCGAAAAACCAACACAGGCCCCGGTACAGGAACCGGAAACACAGGCCCCAGTGCAGGAGCCAGAGACACAGGCACCGGAAACTGATGCGGCAACACAGGCACTGGAAGTGCAGGAACCAGATACAGAAGCTCCCGCACAGGAACCGGAACCAGAAGCCCCGGCACAGGAACCAGAGGCGGCAGATACAGGAAATGAAACCGCATCTATAATAAGAAATAACACCTACGTATTGACAACTGCAATTGAGCCGACTTCAGAAGAATCAGACGTATCAATTGTAGATGAAGAGGTTCCGAAAGCAGATAGCCCGAAAGAGGATACAGAAGCAAATACGCCTGCCGATAATCCGGTTTCAGTAAGCACAGGAAGTAATGCGGATAAAGGTGATCATGCCGATCATGAAGAGAATAAACCTTCAGAGAAAATCGAAGGCAAGACCTATGGCCATGTATTACTCAATGAAGAAAGTTATGCAAAAGCATATGTAACGACCCTTGATAAAATGGGGATATCTGTTGAAGCAGCAGAAGGATTAACTCTTACGATTCATCATAATGCATTTTATAATGATAAAGATATATCAGAGGATGAAGTGATTAGAGGTCTGAAGGAAGGGGCTGTGATTAATCCGGCGGATTATGCATGGGAAAATGACACTCTTACTTACTTAGGCAGTATACCAGAGGAGATAACAATCGGTGCTGAATCTGATAATAAAATTGAATTGTTTTATGATGAGACTCCGGTGGAAAGAGAAGAAGACGAAATACAAATTCTGAATGCAGTCCCAAGAAATTATTATCGATCGAGACTAGCCGATGATAATACGACACCTGGTAAAGTATTTCCTACCAAAATAGCAGAATGGGTAGACGAAGAAAATGGTTTAGCCAAAATTAATTTTACCATTTATGGAAATCCGGTTCGCAAGGGCAGTGATGTGATATTAATTGTCGATAGTTCTGGTAGTATGTCAGGAACAAAATGGTCGACAGCTAAAAGTGGAGCAAAAGGATTCGTAGATAATTTATATGAATCAGTTGATGGTGTTCCATCAGACAATCGAATTGCTATCGTTGATTTTGATAGCAGTGCAACAGCTTATCCGGGTATCAATAATTCGACAGAAACATTTTTAAAAGCGGATGATACAGTTAAGGTTGGAAATAAAAGACCTGTAACCTATTCTGCAACAGATTATTTTAAGGACTATGTTATAGACAGCCAGATGAAAGATTCTGGAGGAACTAACTACGATTATGCTTTTCAGGCGGCTCAGAGAATAATCGATAATCGATCTGATGATACCAGGCCTGTATATATTGTATTTATGAGTGATGGTGAGCCTCGTAATAATTCTATTTCACCATATCATGACGGCCAGGCTGAGGCAGCTGAGTTAAGAGGTCAAGGGGTAACAATTTATTCAATCGGTTTAAATATAGGAGATAAAAAATTCAACGATTTTATCGTTCCGTTAGCCTCTTCCCCTAAATCCACCTATGCTATCAATATCGAAAAAACAAGCGATCTGATAGGCATCTACGACGCCATCGCCAGCGCCATCAAAATCGCCGGAACAGAAGCGACAATTACAGATGTCATCAACACAGAAGCGTTTGAGATTGCAACGGATTACAACGATGGCCTGTGGTATGAAGCAAGCACAGGCACCGTAAGCAAGAGTTCTGATAATAAGACAGTTACATGGGATTTCGGTAATATTTCCGCCAATAAGGAAACCCTTACTATCTATATTAAAGTAAAGGATACGGTACCAGGCGGCACTGCACCGGATACCAACAAAGAAGCAAAAGTAGATTACACGGATCCGAACGAACAGTCACAGACTCAGGATATACCGAGCCCCAACCTGGCAGTTGGAGATGTGGGTACCATCACATTAAACTATTACCTGGTTAATGAAGACGGCATTACAATCAACGGAACCGGCGAAGCGATTGATTTTGCGCGCCGCCAGCAGCTGGGAACCAAACTTTACGGGGATGCACCTCAGGAGTTTGGCAGCTATACCGTGAATGCACCATCGACCATTGAGTACAATGGTATCAAATATCAGTATGTAGCGGCAAGTGCATCAAAGGATGGAAGTGCGAATCCTGCAAATGTAGAGCTGAGCCCTGCCAAGAAGGCTGTTAATCTGTACTATGGCTATCAGGAAATCAAAGATGTCACAGTAACCTTTCACGGCAATGGAGGCACACCAAGCGTTAGCAGCGTGACCGTGCCAAAGGATACCGCTTTAGGCGGCCAGATAGCAACCGCAGTAAGAGAGGATCACAATTTCCTTGGCTGGAATACAGCAATGGATGGCTCTGGCAGCGCGTTCACTTCCAACACGATCGTTACAGATAACATTACTGTATACGCACAGTGGCAGAAAAAACAGGCGCTGACCATCAAAGCAGCCGATACAGAAAAAGTCTATAATGGTGAAATGCAGTATGCATCGGAAACAGGATACGAATCGACTGGTTTAAAAGCAGGTCACAGAATTACTAACATAAAAGCCAGTGGTTCCGGACGTGATGTTAAGGAAGATGGCTATCCAATCACCATTACAGGTAGTGTAAAAGTTGTAAATGAATCGGGTGTAGATGTAACACATGAATACACGATTACAAAAGAACCGGGAACTTTGACAATTAAACCAAAAGAAGTGACAATTACGGTAGATAACAGTTCAAAGGCCTATGGTTCCCCGGACCCGAAGTTCACCGGTAAAGTAGAAGGCCTTGTAAACGAAACAGACCTTGGCACCGTATCATTTGTGAGAATAAATGAGGCTGAGGAAGTCGGTGTTTACGAGAAGGTACTCGCTGCAAAGTATAAAGCAAATAAAAACTATACTGTTACAGAGCACAGAGGCGACTTTGAAATCAAGGTAGCTACGATGCCGGGAGCGTCTTTATCGGCTAAGGGTGGCAGCTGGGAATACGATGGAAATGCACATTACGCAGCAGCAACTCTTAATAAGGCGGATGGCTATACCGTATATTACAAAGTAAATGACGGTGACTGGACAGTAAACCCGCCGAGTGTAACAGAGGTATCAGAAGGTATTGTAACGGTATCTGTAAAAGCAACGAAATATGGCTATGTAGACCTGGAGACTGAGAATGTCACGCTGCAGATAACACCGAAGCCAGTGACAATTACAGTGAAAAATGCAGAAAAGACCTTTGGGGAAAGCGATCCAACCTTTGAGGGAACCGTACAGGGACTTGTTAATAGTACAGATCTTGGAACGGTTACTTATAAACGATCGAATGATACCGAGAGCGTAGGAACGTATATTGGAGTTCTGATTCCAGAATACAAAGAAAACACCAATTATAAGATAACTGTAAAACCAGGTGATTTCAAAATTAATCCGGCAAAGGATCCTGAGGCGGACTTAAAGATTGCCGGAGGCAGCTGGCCGTATGACGGAAAAGAGCATAAAGTAAAGCTGAATGTCATAGATTCTGCACTGGCTGCACTGAAGAGATATACGATCGAATACAGTACGGACGGAGGCCAGACCTGGTCTAAAACTGTACCGGGAGTGACCAATGTATCCGACGGAACGCTTACCGTTATTGCAAGAGGTACTCGTGAAGGATATGAAACGCTGGAATCGAATGAAGCTACGATTTCAATTACTCCGGCGCCGGTAACGATTGTTGTTGACAATGCTGAAAAGTTCTATAATGACCCGGATCCGGCATTTACAGGAAAGATAAACGGACTTGTAAAAGCGGGAGATCTTGGAAACGTAACCTACAGCAGAACCAATGCCGATGAAGAAGTAGGCGTATATCAGAACGTATTAACTGCAAACTTTTATATAAATAACAACTATACAGTAGAGATAGAAAAGGGCGATTTCGAAATTAAGAGCGCATCACTCGAAGGCGCAGTGCTGACAGCAGTTGGCGGAGAGTGGACTTATGATGGAAATGCACATGCCGCCACAGCTGCATTGGAAAATGCACCCGGCTATACAATCTATTATAAGACCGGAAACGGCGACTGGACTACAGAAGCACCGAGTGTGACAAACGTAGCAGATGGGCTTGTAACCGTATCGGTTAAAGCAGAACGCCATGGATACGAAGCCCTGGAGGCAGAGGATGTAACGCTCAAAATACTGCCGAAGGAAGTCATCATCCAGGTAAATAATGCAGAGAAGTTCTTTGATGAGCCGGATCCAAAATTCGAAGGAACCGTGTCTGCGTTAGTAAATCAGGAAGACCTTGGTACGGTAACGTACACCAGAGAAAATACGGAAGAAGCAGTTGGCAACTACCCGAAAGTATTGACAGCAAACTATACTTCAAATGGTAACTATGAAGTGACCATTAAAAAGGGCGATTTTGAAATCAAGACAGCGACTTTGGAAGGTGCTTCTCTAAGCGCAGCCGGCGGAAGCTGGACGTATGATGGAAAAACGCATTACGCCAACGCAGAACTTACAAATGCGGATAACTATACCATCTATTATCGTGTAGGAGATGGTGAATGGACGACAGAAATACCAGGTGTCACCAATGTATCCGAAGGCGAATTGACAGTATCTGTGAAAGCAGCGAGAACCGGCTACGTGGATCTTGTGACAGAAGATGTCAAACTCGTCATTACACCAAGAGACGCGACTATCACTGTAAATGATGCAGAAAAATTCTACGACGAAAAAGATCCGTCATTTACAGGAACAGAGACTAATCTGGTAAAGGCGGGAGATCTGGGAACGGTTACTTACCGCAGAACCAACGATGACGAGGAAGTAGGAACCTATGAAGAGGTATTGACGGCAGATTATACCGCCAACGACAACTATAAAGTAACCGTAGTAAATGCAGATTTTACGATAAAAACTGCTTCTATCGCAGGTGCGAAATTAACCGCGGCCGGCGGAAGCTGGATCTACGATGGCGAGGCCCATGCAGCAGCCGGAAGAGTTGAGAACGCAGACGGCTACACTGTATACTACAAAGTCGGAG
>OFMJ01000860.1_pt1 | contig 27077 bp, 18 predicted proteins | sample 1541801 | NCBI WGS metagenome assembly OFMJ01 (sample SAMN04209234, study PRJEB22552) | human gut metagenome | biome: gut; material: feces | host: Homo sapiens | place: USA: Oklahoma
GTAGTGCCATCTGTCCTATTTTCTACTTTTTGTCTTCCGCGTTTTGTCGACTTAACGCTCATTCTTTCGCCAGGGGCAAATGCCGTCGTCTCTCCTCTGAATAAATCCGCAGGCATATTTTGCAATGCAGCTGCCAACTGGTTGGCAGTCATCTTTTGCCCATAGCTCCCAAAAATATACGACTTGAAACTCTTGGGTTGGAACCATCCTTTATTGATCTTATATGGTTCATAATCCAACCCTACCTTTTTCGTGACCCCGCCAACAGCTGCGTCAACCGCTACATCCTTCCCAATATTTAGGGCCGATTCCCCCACATTTTCCCAGGTGAGCTCCTTTTTTCCCGACAGATAGTCCCCTACCTCATTTGCCGCACTCTCCGCGGCACTGCCTGCCATGCTGGCAAGTTTGGGCTTAAATGTGGTAGTAAAAACAACCCCCTCGGTAAATCCTCCTATGCCTGCTGATATTACGCCATCAAGTACCGGTTTCCCCTGCACCACATTCGTCACTAGTTTGGTACCTGCCCGAATTGCCCCTCCGAAAACGCCCGCCAATACCTGGAATAGCCAATGCCCTGTTGGGTCTGTGTAGTTTGTGGGGTTGTTCGAGGTGTAGGTGTACAGGTTCTGCGTCCACGGGCTGTACGGGTCTCCGCTTACCGTATCCTGTTGCAGGAACCGCCCTGTGTTCGGGTCATAGTGGCGCGCACTCAGGTAATACAGCCCTGTATTGTCCTGTACAGCGCCGGTGAACTTCACATCGTTTTGGATGCTGCTGACAGCTTCTTTGTTTTCCGCATCGTCCTTGCCAAAGGCGTCATACGCATTGCTCTCTGCGCGATACAGCGCACCGCTTGCATCCGTTCCGACGATGTTGGTTACGCTGCCCCGGACGTCGTTGTGATAGATCCAATACTGGCCTTCCGGTTTTTCGGCGTTGTACTCATTATCCTGCCGTTTGCCCGCGACAATCGTGCCCTTCGGGTCAAGGATATTTTCGTCTGTAACAAAGTTTGCATCGCTGTTCGTGCTGAACGCCAGCGCACCACCCATGTAGAAATACATGGTGTAATCGCCGTTTGTCTGGCTGGCATCCGTTCTGCGGATTCGTTGTCCTTCCCCATTATACACACTGGTATTCAGTGTGGTCCAGTTACCGGTTGTCTTCTCTTCTACCTTGATGAGCTGGTTAGCCGTATCATAGGTATTTCGTACTTCCTTGGACTTTGATGAGGTGGCGGTTTGGGTATCCAGCTCATAGGTTGTCTCCAGCGTCTGGTTGCCGAAATCATCGTATTCATACGACTTTAACGGCTGATTTGTGTATGTAACGCTTTGCCCTTCTATGCTCGTTGTGCCTGTTTGCCGGATCTCTGTCAGCTGGTTCAGGTTATTGTATGAATAATCGCATGTATTGGATACATGGCCATCCTCCAAATCCTGTTCCAGTATCTCTTTGATTCGGTTTCCTGCTTTGTCATATTGGAAGGAAACATTTTTTTCTTTTCCTGCACGCTCCGTTTTACTTTGTGTCAATCTGCCTATCGCGTCGTACGTATAGGTCTGCGAGGTAGTGGTTTCTTCCCCGGCAAATGCGTCTTTGTAGGAATCTGTGTACGTTTCAGACAGGATGTACCCCTGGCCGTCATAGGAAAGTGTATACTTTTCTTTTTGTACTCCGTCTTGCGTATATGTCAAACTGACAGGCCGCCCTACCGAATCATAAGTATACGTCCCTACCATCGTAAGCCCCTGCTTATCTTCCTTACGGTCAAATTCTAGGTACTCTGTGGTAGACGCTAAGTCTCCGTTTGCCGCATAGGTATACGATTTTACGGTTTTCAATTCATCCGTATCCATCGGAGCGCCGTCCTCTGCAGCCGGGCGAACACTGCTCTTTACCGCTGTCACGCGCCCTGTTGCATCGTATTCATACCCCGTGGTACGCACATTCCCCATCGCGCCGTACTGCATGGCCGTCATTTCACCCAAGCTGTTATACCGGTAATTGACAACCTTTCCATCCTGGAGCAGCTGTACGGCATTGTCTGCCTTATCGTATTTCCATGACGTAAGAATGGAAAGATTCCCTGTAACGTCTGTCATGGATGCTCTGCGGCCAAAATAGTCATAGGTAAATGTGGTGGTGGTTTGGCCGCTGGATTGCGTTGCAATGCGATCCAGTGCGTCATACGAATAGCTCTCTCTTGTGGACAAGTTGCCCGACCCGCTTTTGATTTCAGTCATGCGGCCATATTGGTCGTATGCATACGTTTTGATCAACTTTTTCCCATTCGTATCCTTTCCTAGCTGTTCCTCCCTCACGATCTGCTCCATGGCATTGTAGTATGTTTTTGAAACACTACCATCCGCAGAAGTTGTTGTATTTACGGTGTTTCCACTTCCATCCGATACATCGTAGGTATATGTAGTCACCAAATCCGTATCGGCTACGCCTACGTCTGCATTGTTGTACGGCATCAAGGTCGCCTTTTCTCGTACGCTCAGCGGGCGTTGCAAAGAGTCATATTTGTACTGTTTTACCGTATAGAGCTTTGTACCATTTTCGGTTTTTACATAGGTCCATACCCGAATGGCGTTTCCGCTCGCATCATAATCATTGCGCACCTCAACGGTATTCGCCTCATCATAGGAACGCGTCACATTGTTATTATCGTCAAACTCAGCAAGCATCGGCCGCGTTTCCTGCAAGGTTTCTCCTTCTTTGTACAACTGCACGACCTTGGTTGTATTGCCTTGGTAATCCATATAGCTCTTTTGGCCCTGTGTGCCTGTCAATTCTAAAGAATAGGAGCCGTCTATCGCTTGCTTTTCTACCTTTTCACGCACAACGTCGCAATTATCAGACGTTTTTATAACCGTCTTGATTGCATCGCCTTCCACCGTTATTTCCGTTTGGATGGTATTGCCCAGTGCATCGGTAGCGGTTATCAGATCATCTACGTTGTTATAGGTATATGTCTGTACTTTGGCCTGTGTTGTTCCGCCGTCTGAGGCCGGCGCTCCTACATTGACCTGAGAAACAATACGCCCTCCTTTGTTATAGTTATTTACCTCCCTTTGTCCGTCCGGTTTTGTAGTTGAAAGCAATCGGCCGAATCCATCATAAACATATTGCGTTGTCAGCGCTTTGCTTCCGCGCGCAACGGATTCAGTAGCTGGATTGTTGCGTGCATCATAGGTATATGATGTCTCCATCGTAATGCCTGAACCTGATTCCGTCATCGTCTCCAGCCGGCCATAGCGATCATACGTGTAATCCGTCTCCTTGCCGTTCCAATCCGTCTTTTTCGTTCTCAGGCCCCTATCGTTATAATCATACTGTATGCTCCGCACATTACTAAACGTATTGGGTTTCCGAATCGCCATTTTTTCTGTCAGCAGATTTCCCTTATCATCGTATGTGTACTCAATTCGGTTCAATAGGTTGTTGTTCTTATCGTATTGCTTTTTGGATGCCATCCAATCTGTTGAGGTACCGTCTTGCCTGGAAACATAGGTGTATTCTATCCGTTTGCCATCTGGTTCCGTCACCGTCTGTGCTGTCCCGTTGGAGTTATACGCAAATGAGGTCACCAGTTCCTGCGTATGCGCCGCATCTTTATATGAGACATATTCTTGCGGCCTCAGTGTACTGGGATCATAATTCCTGAACAAAGATACCTTTCCATTGGCTTCTGTTTTCAAGACCACTCCATACATCGCCTGATCCGTATGGAAAGATGTGGAACCAATGCTTTGTCCATTCATATAATTGCTGAATGTCGTAACTGCGACTGTCTGTTCAGGCGCTGGCGTAGAATACGTTACCTCGCTGTAATCCCCGATGGCATCCGTGCTCTTTGTCACGCGGTCATTGGCATCCAAATCAAACCGATGGGTACGCACGCCCGTTTCGGAGGTATTGGCCGGCATCCCGATGGTAAAGACGCTAGCTTCTCCGTCCTTGTAGGTATAGCTTTCTTCGATGGTCTTGGTAGACGTGGTGCTGGATACCGTATCCGCTCCTTCTGCGTTGGTTTCCACATAGGTATAGGTCTGTTCGCCTGCCGTCGCTACGTTTATGAGCATCCCATAGGTGGACAAATCGTTTTCATCGCTGCCGTAGGTATATTGGTACACGTCCTCAACTGCCGTGTCCCCTGCGCCGCTGTAATGCGCGATGGCTTTGACGATCTTGTCCTGGTTATGCGGCTGTTCGCCGTATTCAAACGCCAGATACTGCTGCTCGTCCTCTGCAAAAGTATCCTCTGTATACAGGCTGTGCATCACCTTTACCAGCCGTCCGCGCTCGTCATAGGTAAACAGCAGCTTGTTCCCGTTTGGTTCGCTGAACGCCTCAATCATCATGGATTCGTTGAACAGATAGTCGATATCGTCCGATCGGTGTGCCGTGTACTTTCCATCCTCGCGCTGAGAAAGCGTGATGAACACGCCGGCCGGCGATTTGTAGCTGCCGTCCGCCTGCTTGGCAAAGCGGTGCACCGTTCCGTCCCCGTCTTTGAGAATCAAGCCCACTCCTTCGCCCGTTGTTTGGTCATATTCGCGCAGCAGGTTGGTATTCAGCCCGAAGTCCCATCCCTTGCCTAAGGCGGTATACGATTTGGCTTGGCTGTTGTAGGTGCGCCGCATGGTGCTGGCCAACAGTGGAGCGACCATTTCCAAATCCACCTGCTGATACACCAAATTCCCGCTGGATACGTTGATATATCCGCTGGCATCCCCCACCGGTACCGTGGCATAGCTCCAGTAATCCTGAAGGCCCAGCTGCTTGTCCAATTCATTTTCATCCACCATCGTGGCTGTCTGTTTGGGGGACGGCTGGCTTTGGGCAAACATTGTCACCGTTTCGCCCTCTACCTGGTATTCTTTTTTGGCAACCACCCAATAGTTGAACGTCTTACCCGGCACCAGATCATGGTCATAGTAATACGTCGTGGTCAGATTGGACGCAATAGGCTGCATCGTTTCCATATCCAATGTATCCGATTCGCTGCGGTAAACATCGTACACCGCGCCCTCGGTGGGAGAGCCCGTCCAGCGCAACCAGGTCGTGTAGTTGACAAGCGGCATGGCGGATAGGTTGCTGGCAGGGGCGATGAGCTCGGTTCTGATTCTTTGGTCAGGGGCTACATATTCTGTGAACAGATTCATCCCTGACATTTCGTTTCCAACCATGCCGTCCGCACCTGTAACAGAAACATCTACGCTATATGTATATGCATCTACACCTGCTCTGAAATAATCATAGGCATTGTATAACGTTTCCGTGTCATAGCTTTGAACATCTTCAGCAATCACTTCTCCGTCTCGACCATACGATCGGAAAGAAAGTGTGATGCTCCCACCGCCCGGAAGGTCTACCATACCCTCTGGATAAACAGCGGCAAGCATACCGGGCGCATATTCGTCTTCCATGAAGGTAAAGGAGAAAGATGATTCATCCACAATCAACCTTTCATTTCCCTGCTCATCGGTTTCCCAATGAAGCCCAGATAGATTGGATAGCTTATCCTTTTTCTCTTTGATATACGAAGTACCTTCAAAAACAGGGCATGAATAGACCGCATCTCCCATCGCATCGTAGCTTGCAATGAGGTAGATAGGAAGCCATTCTCCCGGCGGTATACGGCCTTGGTTTTCATCGCTAATTACATTGAGTTTGACTGTTTTTTCTTCTTGATTGATTTCAGCATCTACGACCTTTGATCCTACGACCAAGCTCATTGTCAAAGGGACATCTTCTAGATAACTTTCTAAATCCAAATCAAAGATTTTTGGAATTTGTGTAATGACAAATTCTTCTGTCATTGCCTCTCCACGATTTTCATCGTAAATTTCAATGTCCCTTTGTTGTCGATAGGTAAGCGAGGTCAACAAATGAAACGCCTTTTCTTCGCTGACCACGTTGCCAGATTGATCCGTCACAGTAATCTTAATGGTTCTTTTGGTATTGCTGTAATGGATGGAGTTTAGCGGCATGACGATGGGGAACGAAAGTGTCCCGCTCGTTCCATTTGTCCATTCATATTCGGTTTTATAGTAAGTATTGTTTACAAAAGGCATTTCAAAAGGCATTACGCTGCCAGATTCAATTTTTATGCTTTGGATTCTGGCCTCGTCTATCCCTGTAATCTCCACGGAGCTTGCCAGGCTCCATACCGGCACGCCATCAATTTCTTGTGTGCTTTCTGGATAGGTAACATGAAGCACAGGCGCTTTGGTGTCCTTCAATACCTTGATCGAGGAAACCTCCCCTGCCAGCGCCTGCTCCGGCACCGGGTTATTGTCCACGCCGCGCACATACACTTCACTGATGCCTTCCGGTAAATTGGCCGTGGAAATCACCGTGCCGTTGACCGCTGCGGTTTCGCCTTCCCCTTTATCCAGCCAATCATCCGAAGATACCGTGGTCCAGGTCTGTTTATCAAAGCTATACTGCACAAACCCAATATCAAAATCGCTGCCCAAACCCTTTTCGATGTTCCAGCGAATGGTCGCTGTATCTCCGATGGGAAACAGCGGCTCCTGGCCCATCGTGTAGTATTGGTCGCCGTTGTATACGGATAGCTGCGGCGCTTGCGGGGATACATAGTTGGGGATGTCCACGGTTCCCAGCAAAAGATTGGGTACGGTATAATTTCCATACTTGTCCGTTGCCTTTGCGTATACGTTGATCGTCGTGCCGCTGGGCAGCTCTTTTTCCCGGATGTTATAGCTCTTGGCAATCAAGCCTTCGCCCCAGCCGGTTGTCTCAATGGTATCCAGCGGGTGCAGCTCTTCGGAGTTGAGTTCCGACCAAAACAGTTCGTGCTTGCTGATCATGCCGGTTTGGGATACGCCTGTAGCGGTTACGGTAAAGGTGGTGGCTGTCGGGGAAGATCTCGTAACTTTGATCGTCGCTGCAATGCCGCGGCCTGCTTTTCCGCCCCAATCGGGATGCTGTCTTACAATCCCTGTCCATTCCGTTTCATCGCTATTTATATTAAAGTTCAATCCGCCAAAATAGTCGGTAACGCCGTCTGCTGTTGTCGCATAACAGTCCAAATAGATTTGGCCATCTGTTGTTGGATGGTCGGCTATATTGACCGTTGCGCTCCAAGTCCCGTTCCCGCTGTTTGTACTTGAATGCCAAATAAGGTCATCCTGCCCACCTTGGCTCGCCCAGGCGGGGAATGCAACATTTTTTACGCTGTTCGGCTTCAAGGCCGGCGCAAAGTTTACGCTTAGATTTCCATCAGAAATGGATACCTCACTGGTGGTGTTGAAAATGGGCGGTGTGCGGTCCGCGACCGGCTCCACTGTTTTTTCAGAGGAGTAGCACGTAGCGCCGTAATCCGTTGTATATTTGATCTTTACTTTGTGAGACACATAAGAGGAAACGGAGAAGGTATGGCTCGTGGAGCCGGAAGGTGTGTATTCCTCTCCGTCTAAACATACCTTCACGGATACCCCGGGGGTATTTGTCCAGTTTACGTCAATGAATTGTGAAGAGGAGTTGATGGCCCCCGGCCGGCCTGTGGCGGTAAAATTCCGGTTTATATCCCGGTAATTGATGGTAAAGACAGGCTTGTTTGTGCCTTCCAGCGAATAAAAGCGCTTGTACCATTGTTTTGACTCGTGATTGCTCACAAGAAAAATTCCATAGTTCGGATACGCACCCTTTTGCCAGTCCCGTTCCATCCGGGTAATGTCCCAGGTATACCAGCCGATGTTGCCGACGGTGACGCTTGTGTATCCGCTGACAGAACGCGGCTGCGTATTCCATGTCACATCTACGTTTTTATAGTCGTCATACATCCGATAGGTTTGGATGCTGGGGCGCGTGGTGCCATCATAGGACTGATAGAGCTTCAGATTCGCACTGTCCACATACTTTGCCGTCAAATCAGGCAACCTATGGTAGATGATGCCTCTGAATAGAACATTGTCCGTATCATGCCCTACCCGAATATACTGATTGGAGGCAAAATTGCGGTTTGGTTCTCCCGAGCTTACATAGGTATCCGAAACATACCCGTCCCTGGGCAGCTGAATGGAAGGGTCAATGCGTACAGGGTACACAGTATTCTCGTCGTCGAGATACGCGGCGCTGGGGATCAGGGTATAGAGGTAAGCGCCCTCCTCCCCTTCCTTGGCCTCCAACAGGACCTCTATGTCCGTACTGATGTTTTCGTATTCCTCCCTTGTCCCGGAATCGATCATATACGGGGTGGGAATATAGCCATACTCTTCGCCCGTTTCCGCATCTTTCCAGAGAATCTCATTGTTCTCCTGCTTTTCCAGCACTCCTTTGTCGATTTTGATTTCAAAGGAAAACCGGTCTACCGACGGGCGGCTTTGCAGCACAATATCCTCTTTTAGTCCGCTGTTGTTTGGGCGCAGGTACAGGCCCATGCCGTTACCAAACACATTGGAATACTCTACCGCCTGGTACTCTAATTCCGGATTGTATACATAGGGATCATAGGGAGTTTCGTCCTGTACGTTGCTTCTTGTCTTTGGCGTCTGCTCCCCTGGCTCCTCCTCTTTCAAGTGGAAAGTAAGCCTGCTTTCCTCTTGTTCTTCCTGCAAGGAGGCATTGGCCGTTTGCTGCGCATTGCGCAGGGTCCCTTGCGAAACCGCATCCTCTGCTTCATCCTCCAACAATTCATCCGTGGGCTGCGGTGTTTCCTGCGGTGTAGTGCTTTCCGGGGCAGGCTGCGGTGTTTCCGTCGGCTGCAGCGATGGCGCAGCTTCCGGGGTCGGGGACGGCTCCAGCGTTGCTTCCGGCTTTACCGTTGGCAGGGGCAGGGTCCGTACCGGACGGATATATACAACGCGCTCCCCATTTTGCACCTTGATGGGGTTTTCCTCAAACATACTGCTCTTAAACAGCACCCAATTTTTGGACGATTCCGAGCGGTAATCGTATGCCTCCTCCTTAAACGGATCTTGACTGTCCGTACTTTTATCCACCTGCACCACGTCGTTGACAATCTCGTGCCAGTTTCCTTCTTCATCTTGATACCGGATCGGTTCCAGATGCTGCTCATAGGTAATTGCCCCATCGGCGTTTTGCCAATAGGTTTCTGTTTCCGTCAGCTTGTCCGTCATCAGCACCGGTTGGTTCTGCGCTTCCTCGATGGCGTTTTCAACGGCTGCCTGTGCCAATACTGGGAGCGGAATATTCAGTAATATAAGGACGGATAAAACAAAAGCGATCACTTGGACTTTACGTATACGATTCTTCATAGTTGCTCCCTGCCTTTCGCTTTTTTACAGGACAAAAAAACCGCTCTAAAAAAGAGCGGCATTACTCAAAAATTTCATCATCAAGCCAGCGAAGCACTGTCCGCCATACGGTGGAAACATAGAATGTCTTGAATTCTGCTTCATCGCAAACTCCAAAATGGGATAAAATTATGGCACTTTTACATGTTTTAGAACTATATCGACAAATTTACTTCACATTTTTAAGATACAAGAGTGTTGTTTCATTGTCAATCATTCAAATGAATGAATAAATCCGAAGATTAACGAACATTGCCAAAACTATAATCTTGTTGAAAATTAACAGGCACAATGCTGCCAATGCAATCGAAAAACAGGCGTGCTATGCTGTGCATGGACAACTTTGTCCTTTCCAATAAAGGAGGTGGTCAATGAACAACGCCTGATACGGCCTCCTGTCCAAAACAAAAAATACAGTATTATCTATGCTGATCCTCCATGGCGCTACAATATCAAGCGCGGACGTGGTACAGCAGAGTCCCATTATCCTACCATGAGCATTGAAGAAATTTGTGCACTCCCCGTTGCTGAGATCGCCGCTGCTGATTGCGCCCTTTTCCTTTGGGGAACATTCCCGCAGTTAAAAGCGGCGCTGCAAGTCATTGAATCTTGGGGATTCTCCTACAAAACATTGGCGTTTTTATGGCTGAAACAGAATCGGAAATCCGATACCTGGTTTTACGGCATGGGATTTTGGACCCGCTCCAACGCCGAAGTCTGTTTGCTTGCTACGCGCGGCCATCCAACTACACGCAGGGCCCTGGTACAAAACGCCCTGTCGTTGGTAGGAAAAGTACCCTACTTTTGGGGCGGTAAATCCGGTCCTGGCTGGAATGAAGAATGGGGTACGCCCAAGCTCGTCACTTCAGCCGGATCCGCCAGTTCCGGTCAGCTGCGGCCGTATGCAATTGTCGAAGAATCCGTGTTCACAGACGATGAATGGAAAAGCCTAACCTCTGAGCAAACAAAGGACAACCTTGCGCCTTGGGATATGTGTTGGAAAACACCGCTGATTGGCATCAGGAGGGCAATGCCGCACAGTTTTTCCACCCAAGTACATCCTTATCTCTTGGCAGGCTTAACGGGTAATCTGAAGGCAGCGCACATTTGATGGCCAAATACGGCATGGCATGGCCTTCAGATATGAATCAGATCGTATACGATGTTATCTATAAAGTGGCCATCTCGTAAAATGAAAAATACCCGTCAGGGGTTTTTCCCTGGCGGATATTTTTTGTTTGTATTCTCGTTATCTGGCTTCATCAACAAAGTCTTACCCTTCGGGAGCCTTACCAACATGATTGAAATATTCAGGATGCATATATCTTCAGCCCAATAACTTCTTTATCGCAGCGTAATCTCTGACTAATTGTAAATCCCCCTCATTCAATAGGTATATACGATCCGAAACTTTTATAGCGGATGTCAGATCATGTGTAACGAACAGCATAGAAAATCCATGTTGATTTTGCAGCGCTTTGAACAACCTTAACACATTGGCCTTTGTAGACGGGTCAAGCATAGACGTAGGTTCATCCGCAATCAGCAATTTCGGATTCGTTATCAATGCTCTTGCAATGCAAATACGCTGTTTCTGCCCTCCTGACAGCCCCTTGATCTTGCTTTCTAAAAAAAATTTATCATTTGGAAGCCCTACTTCATATAACAGTTTCTCTACATGTCTGAAATACTCCCCTTTGTGTATCAGGCAAACTGGCTCCGCAACCGCTTGGTATACCGTTAATCTGGGATTTAACGCATCTTCACTGTCCTGCAAAACCATCTGCATGCCTCCATAAATTCTATGCATCTGCAGCAGCGGCATCTCTTTCCCTTCAAAGCGGATATCCCCCTTATCCAGCGGCAAAAGGCCGGCAACAATATTTGAAAGCGTCGTTTTTCCGCTTCCGGATCTACCAACCAAAGAAACGATTTCTCCACTGAAAATTTCCAAATCGCATCCCCGCAGCACCTGTTGCTTACCAAAGGATTTTTCAATTCCCTTTGCTTGTAATACCTCTGCTATTCCTTTACGGTGACAGCTTAGTTTTCTTTTTTTATCCCTTGGGTCCTGCACGATCGCCGGATATTCTTTCTTGCAAAGATCCATAGATTGATTGCATCGCGCATAAAATGGGCAGCCCTTCGCCGTTTTCTCTTCTCCATTGCGAATCCCCCAGATATCTCGGTAGGGATTCAAGTCCATAACAGAACTAAATAACCCCCTCGTATACGGATGATGCGGGGCTTCCAGCATATCTTGCGTATAGCCTGATTCACATAGGCATCCCTCGTATAGAACCATCATTCGGCTGCTTAGCATTTTGGCCAGAGCCACATCATGAGTTACCAAAATAAAAGCGATTTGATATTCGTCCTTTAACCGTAAAATCATCTCTGCAAATTCGTTTCGGGACGCTGCATCTAAAGAGCTTGTGGGTTCATCCAGTATAATGACTGGCGGCCTCAGCGCCGCGGCACAGGCGATTAAAAATTTTTGTACCATCCCGCCGGATAGCTGAGCCGGTTTTTTCTTCAAATCTTCTTCTTTCAGCCCTACTTCCCGTATAATTCTAGCCGCGTACTCACGACATTGGCTCTTTTTCATTCCCTTTATCAGCACTTCCCCTAACTGCTCTTGCAGTGTAGTGGACGGATTCAAATACTCCCTGGTATTCTGAAATACGATTGAAAATGCTGTAAACCGTTTATTCCTTAGCGTTACAGGGGACATTTCATATAAATTTTCTCCTTGCAGCAGCACACGCCCCTTTACCTCTGCATTTTCATCCGATAAATGTGAAATTGCTTTAAGTAAGGTGCTCTTTCCGCTGCCGGATTCTCCCACAATAGAGATAATTTCTCCTTTATGGAGCGTAAAATCAATGGGATGCAGGCAAAAATCCGATTCCGGAAAACGAACGCTTACTGCTTCAACCTCCAACACTTTCTGAACCACTGGCTTTATCCTCCCTTCGCCATGCTCTGTTCCATATCTCTTGCTATTAGTCGTATGCATAGGATGACCATGACCAGGCAGACAACAGGGGGCAGCAGCCACCAGGTCCAATAGTTTGTAAAATAGATACCAGAAAAATTCGCTGCACTGTTTATCATAAGTCCCCAAGATTTATTGATGGGATCAGAGAGGCCTAAAAACGCCAAAGAGGCCTCCTGGACGATGGCCTTTCCTATCACAAATATAGCGTTGATGGTTAAAAGCGGCAGAATCTCTTTGGCTAAGTGCTGTTTGAAAATATAGCGGAAACTCCCCCCATAACACTGCGCCATACGCACATATCCTGAATGCCGCAGGCTCATTGTTTTTGCACGGATAATCCTTGCAATAGGCGCCCAAGAAAATAAAGAAATAATGAGTACAATGTTTATCATGCTTTGCCCAAAAAATGCCCCAATTACAATCATAATCGGCAGCTGCGGAACGGAAAGGAAAAGGTTGATACAAAAACCGATACATAAGTCCGGTCTGCCGCCAAAATAGCCAGCCGACACCCCGGCCAGGCCTCCGATAACAAAGGAAAGCCCCGCAGCGGCCAGGCCAATCCCCATGCTTGAAAAATATCCCCTGGAAATCTGTGCAAAAATATCGATGCCTAAATTATCCGTTCCTAGAAAATGCGCCGCGCTTGGAGGTTCCAGCGACGCACCCGTCGGTTGTACAGGGCTATGATAAAACCAAGAGCCATAAGCGAATATCACGGTAAATATCAGTAAAATTGATAAGATTGCCTTCATACATCTTGTCATATCGTTTCCCTCCGTTTGGATAAATGATCCAGCACATCCGAAAGAAACGAGCTTAATAGTACCAATGCTGTCGATAACAAAAACACGCCTTGAATCAACATATAGTCCCGGTATTTCACAGACTCACGCAAAATTCGCCCTAAGCCTGGATAAGCGAATACATTTTCTATCAATAAGGTTGCCCCTATACAGGTTCCGACACTCAAAAATAATCTGGCTGCAATCGGCAATACAGCATTTTTCATTAGATATTGCCAACGAATCCGCCGATCGGATAACCCCTTGGCTCTCGCGTTTACCATATATTTTTTTTGATAAATAGAAAGAAAGCTACTCCTAGCAACAAAATAAAAGCCCGGCGTCGTAACAACCAGCATAGCGCAAACCGGCATCAGCGCATGGATGAATATATCCCAAATCTGTTGCCACACACTTGTATACCTAGCAAATGCAGTGATATTCCCAGACAACGGAATCCAAGAAACATTCGCAGCCACCAAAAATAACAATAGCACACCAATTAGAAAAGACGGTATTTCTGAGAGCGCAGACATGATGCTGTACAATGCGCCATCTATCCTTTTCTTTTTCACACTGATAAAGGCCAACAAGATTCCAAAAAGCAAACTGCCCGCCAATGTGGTGCCCATAATCAGTAGGGTCCAAGGCAGCCGTTCGGAAAGAATCTGTGCCACAGGCTTTTTATAGTAGATGCTCAGCCCAAAATCGCCGGAAAGATTGTTTTTGACCGTATTCAAAAATTGTTCCCCAATCGGTTTGTCCATTCCATAATAAGCTTCCATCTCTTCAATCTGTTCCGGTGTAAGCAATGCTGTTGCTTGTCCTGCATCTCCTACCGAAAAGGGATCGCCCGGCATCAGCCTTGGAATAAAAAAGTTGATAATATAAATGAGAATAAAAGTGCAAATACAAAGAACAATGCGTTTTTTCACGGACTACCTCCGCCTTCCAGTTCCTAAAAAATTTCCCTGCCCGCCACGCCAGTGCAGGCAGGGAAATGGAAAAAGGGGGGACTCCCTGTTAATCATCCAAAGATACAACAAAGGAGATCCGGCACAAATTAAATTGCTGGAAATCAAATTCTTTTCGCCAGCAATCATACACCTCCGGATGATACATGGAAGTTGTGACTTGCGTGCATAGCGGAAGGATCGGTATTTCCTTGCTCGCTTGTACCTGTAATTCCTGGAACTTTTCCACACGCTTGTCAAAATCAGTTTCCACAGCCTCCGCCTCTGCCAGTTCGGTCAGGGCTTCACTTGTATATCCATAGGAAGTCGCCGCCAATGGGCTTTTAGATTTTCCCTTAGCCACATCTGAATACAGCGTCTGCATATAATCCGGTGTCATATTCCAGCCGCCATGCGAATTGATGGCCAATTCATAATCTCCATCGAATACCTTCGCATCACGTGTTGCTGTATCATAAGCATCCACCGTTACCTTAACGCCTGCTGCTTCCAAGTTTAATTTAACCATCTGAGCAATGTTCGCCGCATCCCCAGACTCTTCACAGCACAATCGGACACTAAGATTCAGCGGCTCTAAAACTGATTTTGCCTCTTCCGGTTCATAATCGTATTTTTCCACTTCGTCTGTATAGAACATGCTTGTCTGCGGCACATGGCCGGCACTGGCAACGTGTCCTGCGCCGCGGAACACGGAATCTACCATTGCCTGGCGATCCAACGCCTTATACAATGCTTTGCGCACCTCCAGGTCTTTCAATTCCGGCACCTTATCAAAGTTGATCAATAGTTTGTATCCAAAATCATCGTACTTTTCAATCATCTTAATGGACGGATCCTGTTTATATTTGTCAATCAAATCAGGGGAGACATCCGCCAAATCAATTTCATTGTTTTCAAAGGCTAAAAGCTCATCGCTTGTTGGTATAAAGCGCACATAGCGGGCCGCTTGCTGATGCCCATAATACTGATCGAAAGCCTCAAATTCATAAGAGCCTGTCGCCGCATCGTATGCCGTTGACTTATACATTCCGCATCCAATAAAAGCATCCGGCTCATTATAGGTATACGGATCCTCTACCTTTTCCCATATATGCTTCGGCAAAATAGGAAAGGAGCCAATGTTACGTTCGTTAGACGCCAATTTTTTGGCCGCCTTAATTTTGATGGTATAATCGTCTACAATCTCATACGAATCGATAGCAAAATTTTCGCCGGTTCCCAACGTATAGGAGACATCCTGGGCAGGCATAAACTCTCTATAATAATCAATGGTAAATGCAATATCTGCCGTTGTAACCGGCTGCCCGTCGTGCCAAAGCGCATCTTTATGGATTGTAAATGTATAGGTAAGATCATCCACCGTATACGATTCCGCCAGCCAAGGAATCAGCCCTTCCGGGCCGGCTGTCAAAAGCGAATCAAATACCAGCGTCATTTTCTGTGTGCCAGGGCCGCGGGTAGAATGCAAATAAGGATTGGGGCCGCCCCAGTCTCCATCGGCAGCCAACCGCAGCGTCTCTACCACATACCCTCCGTCTTGATCGGTCTCTGCCTGCTGTGACGCTGCGCAGCCGCTAAAAGCCATTGATGCAACCAACGCCATTGCCAACAAACTGACAAGTTTCTTTTTCATGCTTTTTTTACCTCCCACAATACGCACCCTTTTTTCATGTGCATATTTTCATACACCATGCCGTCCTCTGCAATATGGCGGCGTACTATGCGTTCGATTTCCTCCTCTTTCCCCCTTCCTCGATAATCGTTCGTATAAAAATCAAGCGCCTGTTTTGGTGTAAATTTCCTTTGTACTGTACCGACTTCATACCAAACCGCCGGCTGCATTCCTAGGCTCCATAAAATATGAAATACATAATATACATTGTCATACGCCGGGCAAAGTCCATATAAGGCATCTAATTGTCTCTTTATTTTTGAGCTTCGTTGTGAAAATGCGCTATAAAAGCACCAGCGCCTGCTGGCCTTCATCATTTTTTTCAGCGTTTGTACCGAACAGACCGCAGGCGACATGTTCGCAAATACCAAATCAAACGTCTGTGTCCAGTTCATTTGCTGCTCGGCCCAGTTCATCTTTATGAAGCTTACATTGTGATGCTTCCTGTTTCGTTTCTTCGCCAATGCCAGCATATTTGCCGAAATATCTATGCCTGTTACCTGTTTACACCGTTTGGCAAATGCCTGGGTAACATGCCCCGGGCCGCATCCTAAATCCAGCACATCACTATTCTTATCTATCACGCCTTTATCAAACAACATTTGTACCAGTTTATCCTTTTGTTCCGGCGCCTCTAAGGAGCCCGAAACCTCCTCGTCATATCCAGGCGCACGAAAATCCCAATAAGCTTCTGCCTCGGCATTTACAAACTGGTTAAACGGCGTTAGATCTATACTTTGCAGTTCAATCATCTCATTCGCCCGCTTACAGATATTTGATCATGGATTCAGACCAGCTATCATTTTTCTTTTCATAGGGTTCAAAGCAAGCCGGACAAACTTTCTTCCTCCCCTGCACATGTAACATGTGTTCGCATACACATTCCCCACACACCTCGCATTGAACTGTTGTCAATAGGCGCGCAATATCCGGAATCGCTACACTTACGCCTTCCATCATGCGTATGTCAAAAATTGTTTCTACCGGATCATTCAAAATTGCTTTCTCTTTTTCTTCCCAGTCCGATTGATCTTCCCAGGTAATATGATACTTTGGCTTTAACATATATCGAACCGCTTGCTCCGTCATTACATTTACGATGGTAAATGCCTGTTTTCCTCTCTCCTCAACGATCATGTTCCCCTTTCCCGTTGTACATCCCAGCGTCATTTGAAGTGCATCCAGCCCGCAGGAAGCGTTTTCCACGATACAAGCAATTTTCTCCTCGTGATGGAATGTCAGTTTTAACGCTTTGACTGCCTCAATCCCTGCCCTATATCCTGCTGCCAGAAACGGACAGCTGTGGCCGTGAAACTCTATGCAGGACTCCCAGCTACCAGGTTTTTGGTGTGAATGTATATGCGCCATTTCCGTTCCTCCTTAAAATCCTCTTGTATATTCCTCATAACAATCCAGGCAGACCAATTCTCCGTCTTGCAACCGAATCTTATGTTCCGGAGCATACTCCCCACATTTTTTGCAGGCAATCGAAGCAAAATGCTTAGCCGGTATTGGCATGGGGATGCTTGGCTCAGAAATCGTAAATAAATCCTTTAATTCTGCGCTAAGAATATAATCCATCATTTTGTTTCTGCTGCTTTGTGACAAATTAATCTTAAAGTAAACCCGAACACCCCTTTTTGATTTTCTGCTAAAGAAATTAAAGGCCATTTTTCCTGTCCCATGATAAAGCAAATTTCCTTTTCCCAGCGAACAGCCTAGCAGCACAGAAACAGCATCCACGCCGCATGCATCGTTTTCTGTTACACAAACCAACTGCTCATCCGTTGAAAAACTGCAATTCAATGCTTGACAGGCAGCTTCGCACGCCCGAACTCCAATCGCCAACCCCGGACACATATGCCCATGAAAAGCCGCTGCTTTTTCCCAGCGTTCCTGAATATAATTTTCCAATTCTTCCTTCTCTCCCCTATAAATAAAAAAACCACAAAGGTATGTGCCTTCCTGGCGCATTATCCCTTCATGGTTAAATCCATCATATAAAATTATAAGAACTTACTTCATACTTCTTGTATGATATTATATACTTTTGTATATATTGACACATTTATTATACATAAATATTTTATTTTGTCAATTTTACATTTAACTAATCGCCAAACGTAATGTCGAACAGATCCTTTCGTATGGACGTCGTTCGTTCCAGCTTCTCGACGTGTCTCCATAGTTGTAATAAGGCGTCGGAGCGCAGCTTTCTTATACGCATAGGCGTGCTTTTATCTTCCAAAATTTCAAACAGCTTATCACACAGGTTGATAAAATGTGGTTTCATTCCTTTCTTTCTGCCAAAATGAGTGCATTGTGTTCTCATTTCTTAACCGCAGTTTTTTTGTATCCTCCCTCAACCTTTTTTCCGTCCCCCTTTCTTATGAAATTCTGACAACAAAAAAAGCGCCCGCCGTAAGGGGACACTTTCTATCAGGAAAACTATGATCGATAAGGATACTTCTGTTGGTATTATATCCCGGCAGAAGGAAGGCTTTCAATGCTTGGGAAGAACCCGGCACTTTTCCGCCAATTTTGTTTTCTTTATGTACGCCAGGACAGCGTTTCTCATTACATCCTCCACGCTTTCTTTATTTATAGCGAGCGCTGCTTCAAATGTCTCTGCGATCTCGCGGTCAAGCTCACAGCATATTTTCATCGGTTTCCCCTTTCACCTTGGAATACCCGTATGATACTTGCAATGTTTGGCAATGTCAATTAAAATGTATGCGAATAGTGTCATAGTTAAGCAATCGTTTCTTGGTTACAAAGCACCCCTGTATAGCGGGTGCTTTTTTATATATTCTCTGGGCGTGCATTGCCCACAACCCCATGTTCCGGGCCGTGCAATGCACGCCCGTTTTTATATTCATTTTCAAATCGTATCAGGAGGATAATATTTTTCAACACTATGAAAAGGAATTTTCCAAGGCACTTGTTCAACTGGAACGGACCGGCAAAGCCACATTCAACGACTTTTTAGAATTCCTCGCTCTTTCCATCCGATTTCTCAGTATGCCTGACCAATCGATAAAACAGCGGTTCAATTCCATTGTAATTTCGTTGTCACAACAGGAAAAGAACATCTATGCTTCCATGGCTGAAACCTTAGTGCAATGGGCAAAAAACACTCCGCCATGTGATCTGCTGGGGCCCTTTTTTATGAGTCGTGGTCCTAAAAGCAAAACCAACACACCGGATGATATTTATCGTCTGTTGGTGGCGCTAATTGGCCCTCCCAAACCATCCGACTTCACGCACATCGGGGATTCTGCCTGCGGCTCCGGCACCATGATGCTCGCCTATGATTACACATACAACCATACAAAATATCCCGACGTAATCTATCATCTGCAAGACGTCGATATTTATTGTGTCTATATGGCCTACATTCATGCTTTTCTATTTGAGCTTCCGGCTGTTATCACGCATGGCAACACGCTTACAGATGAGGTATATGCCGTCTGGTACTCGCCAAGATATATGCAGTTGATAAAGGAGGGGAACCATGAAAATGAAAAAGCGGTATAAGCCGTGCTTACAGTGCGACAACTGCCTGTATATCGGTGAAGGCGATTTTTTATGTGACAAGCTCCTCAGAATTGTCATTGAAGAATGGTGCATTCCTACCGATGTGCATTGCGGCAAAAATTCAAACAGGACATTTGGCCTATATATTGTCTATTGTAGCCCTTTTCCTTCTTTCTCCTTCTGACGTTTCCTTTCCTCCCTCTCTTTTTTCCTTTGACGCTTCTTTTCCTCTTTTTCCTTCTCTTTCAATGCTTCTACTGCCAACACCCGCTCGCTTTTGCCTGGAAACTTGAATTTTCCGCTTTCTCCCCCAAGCGCGTTAAATCCTCCCTCTTTCACTCTATCTCTATACGCCTGCCAAACCGCACGGTCTGCCTCATCCAGGGCGATTCCGCTGCTCTCATATTCATTTAAGAAAGCGACTTCATGAATGACTTCTTTATAAATTACCGGCAGTAGCGATTGTTTCAGTTGCAGCCGTATTTCCGGCGTTAGTTCCAGCGGCTCTTCCGTTACCTGTAAAAACAAACCCTTTTTCCCCTGCATGTCCCATTCTTCACACCGTACATGCGGCACACTCGCCCGGATCTTTTCTTCTCCTCCTAACGCCTTGATGTGCCCTTCCGTTAACAGGTTTGCCCAGTAATACCCTCTCAGCTTGGTGTCCACATGCCATTCCGTCACCACACCCGTTGTCCATTCTATCCCCCGCTCTGTCCATGTGTGTCCCCAATCCATCAGCTTAAATTCACTTGTCTGTTCGGCAAACGCCGTCACTGCCTGCACCGTGTTGCTCAGTCCATGCATCAATTCTATGATTTCTTCATATTTGTATGGATCCGAAAACCATTCCAACTGGTACCCCATCTCCACGTTGTTGAAAATCAATTCTTCGCTCGGTGCATATACCCCCAGCACCACCATGATGTATCCAATCAACGAAAATTGTCTCTCCACCGGCTCTTTCACCGGCTTATGAAACTCCAGCGTCCACTGCACATATTCCCCTGTTTCCATCAGCGCGATGGCCTCCTGCATCCGCTTTTTCGAGTACTTCCACTTCCTCCTTTTATAGTTCTTGTCGTTTTTATAGGGGATCAGCCGGATGATGGCCGGTTCCGGCGCATACCCTCGCATCCGCTCCTCAAATTCCTCCATGTATGTTGCAATCTCTCTGCATTTCCCTTGCCATTTCCCATATCCCGCTACATCCATAAAGATACAATGCCGTTCTGCCATTGGTTTCCTCCTTTAATAAGCCCCTGCTGGCGCTCCTGCAGCGCCAGGAAACAATTGTCCCGTCAAGAATAACAGCCAAAACAGTGCGCCTAATTTTATACTCTCCACGGTAACATCCCGCGCCGCTTGCGTGGCTCGCTGCGCTGCTGCGCTTTCTTCATACTGATAGGCAATGATTCCGCTGTATTCATTAGGTCTTAAATTGTTTTTATCCGTTCCCGGTGGATAATAGTTATCAATAATCAATGTACCCCCCATAACAGGAACTTCTAATCTCTTGATTGGGTACCCTTTTTGCAATACAGGTTTACTCGGGTCTACCGCGTTTAACCGTTCGGACGCCGCAATATATCGATCTAATTGTGCTGTCCCCCTTCCCCGTTGGGCCGAGGCCAGTGATTTTACCTCCCATATTGAATTATCCAATTTAATGTCAATATATCCATAACCGCCATGCGGGCCGCCGCCCGGAATGCCGTTATCCGTTCGCAGCGTCGTTGCCGTTTGCAGCTGCAGCGACACAGCCATCACCGCGATCTCATGATACATCGTTCCTGTCTTGAAGTTTTTCGGCACTGTCCCAGGGTTCGTCCCTGGTGTGCCCCCGCCTCCTGTTTGAGAGGTTGTGTCAGCCGTTACCGTGATCATCACGGTTTCGTTGGTTGCTTTGGGGGTGTCCTTATTCCGCCACATCGCCATGACTTCGTTGTACGTCTGTCCTGGTTTGTAATAGGGCGTATTGATTTTGCATGGATATGACCAATGGCCGGTAGGATCTACATAGTTGATTGGATTGTTGCTGGTATAAGTATAAAGGTTTTGCGTCCAGGGCGCAAACACATCGCCCTTATACGTATCCTGCTGCAAAAACCGCCCTGTGTTCGGGTCATAGTTACGAGAACCCAAGTAATAGGTTCCGTTTGTGTCTTCCACACCTCCGGTAAATTTCACTTCATTTTTTATACTCGAAGACGGTTCCCCTTCCGTACTATCCTGCTTTCCAAAGGCGTCGTAGACATTGTTTTCTGCGCGATACAGTTTCCCATCCTTATCCGTCCCGATTACATTGGTCACGCTATCTCTTGGATCATAGTGGAATATCCAGTACTGCCCTTCCGGTTTTTCGGCATTAAACATATTGTCCTGTCGTTTCCCTGCCACGATGGTCCCATAAGGATCGAGGATGTTTTCATCCGTAACAAAGTTCGCATCGCTGTTTGTGCTAAATGCCAGCGCCCCGGACATATAGAAGTACATCGTATAGTCCCCGTTGGTGCTGTCGCCATCCACTTTACGGATTCTTTGTCCTTCGCCATTGTATACGCTGGTATCCAGAGTCTTCCATGAACCGCCTTCTTCTTTCTGTTCGGTTTTTATCAGCTGATTGGCGTTGTCATACGTATTTCGGATCTCACTTGACTTTACACCCACCAACGGTACTTCATCGCTGAGTTTGTAATTCACCTGCTCAATCTGATTGCCGTACACATCATAGGTATACGTTTGCATCGTGATATTCGTATAGCTGACAGGATCCTGCTCCTCTTGGTCCAGTGTCCCGCTTTCCTTGATTTCCGTCAGCTGATTCAAATGATTGTAAGTATAGTTTCTTACTCTGAAATCAGTGAACCCTCCTTTTGTCTGCGTAATGCTTTCTTTGAGACGATTGCCTCCTTTGTCGTATTCATAGTTTGTTGTCCGAGTATCTTCTCCCTGCGTGACCACACTTTTTTGCAGGCGCCCGATTGCATCGTACGCATAATCCCGTTGCGTTGTTTGTGTCTTATTATCGGTATAGCTGTCCTTATACGAATCCGTATACGTTTCGGTAACCGTATACCCTCTTCCATCATAGGTAAGTGCATATTTCTCTATTTCCGTTCCATCCTGGGAATATGAAATACCGGTTGCTCTTCCCAATGCATCATATTGATACGTTCCTACGACTGTGAGGCCCTGCTTGTCTTCCTTTTGATCAAACTCCAGGTACTCTGTTTCCTGCGCTAGTTCTCCATTGTCTCCATAGGTATACGATTTTACGGTTTTTAGTTCACTCGTATCCATAGGCGCGCCGTCCGCAGCAGCAGGACGCACACTGCTCTTCACCGCGATTAGCTTTCCTTCATCATCGTATGCATATCCTATGGTTCGCACGTTTCCTTGCGCGCCATATTGCATAGCGGTCATTTCTCCAGCGCTGTTATATCGATAGTTGACAACCTTCCCATCCTGTACCAACTGTACAGGATGATTGCTCTTGTCATATTTCCAGGTTGCTATAATATGAGAAATATAAGCTATAATATAAATAATCTTGATTAATATATTTTTATTTTCAAGGAGAATCCATGAAATGCTTGATGATCTGCAATTCGGGTTTTTGGTATTTTTCCCTTACCTCAATGTCATCCTTTCTATCATAGTCAGCATCATCCGATTCGGTTCAGAAAAATGGTCCCGTATTTTCTTTTACATCTTCTTTATACCCTTATATGTATTTGCATGTTATTTTGCTGTCCCATATTCATCCCTTTTATTGTGTCTTTCGATTTCTATCATTTGTATCGTTTTATTCCGTGTTCTTCTTCTTGTACAATGCTCTATCAGCAAGCAAACAAGAAATAGTGCAGGGTATACCCCTATTTTAGGCGCCATTATAATCCTTGGTCCCTTATTGCTCAAGGATGTAATTCTTCATGCCTTGGTGTTTATGTTTCATACACAAAATTAGAAAGAGGGAAGTACAAGCTTCCCTCTTTTGCCATTTGTTCTTATCGATGCTGTGTTAGGTAGGCTACATACGCCTGAAATAAGTATGTCCTAACCAGGTTCGTTGCAAAATTACCTTTTACAGCCCAAAGCAATTCCGCAGTGCCAAGTTTAAGCTCCAGTGTTGCTACTGCATCGTCTTTATATGCAAATTCATTCAACAAAATTCGTGCTCTATTTTGATGGTCAACGCCATGATAAAATGCCCTCTGAGCTCTTGAGACTGGCTGATGACTTCCCGCCTTAATTTCATTCCAAATCAATTTAGAAATAGCGATTGCATCAGCGTCAGATGGAACATCTGTCGAATTAAAATGGCCCTTAATACAAACATATTCTTTGGCTTTCTGTTTTTGTTCATTTCCTGGATACTGCATAATATCCAAAGCTGCTGATGCTAAGTCTCCAGCCCAACCGGCCCAGCAAGCTGGGAAAAATTGAGCCGCTCCAGTTGCTTCGATAACATATGCTTCCGTAGTTACTGCTCAGCGTGCTACATCCATCCTCCCTTGTTCCGTGCATTCCGCTTTTTCTCAGTTTTTCTGATATGTATAGAGCACCTGATTTTCCGCTGTATCATATACGCAAAGCGTCCCATATATTTCATACAGCTTACAGGGTCTTGCTGCGTTTCCGCCCATTCCCTCACTTTTCATGGGCGGGATCGAATAAATCAAGAGATCTTTCCCATTGTCCGTTTTTTTATATACCTCCATATTTGTCAGCGATCCCGTTCTTTGGATATAGTAAAATTCATTCTCACATACGTTGAATCCTTCCAAAGAATGATCCGCAAATCCCATCGCTTGCTTTTCTCCGGTTTTCAGATCTATCTTATATACATCCTTCCCTCCTTCATAGGCATACAGATCATTCCCCTGTACAAAAAATCTTGTAATGCTCATGCCTGTTAAAGCGGAGCCCTGTGTTTCAGGAGCGTCTAATTTCCGATATGTTACATCTTCTCCTACACCCGTTTGTTGGTTTAACGCAATATAATACACCGATTCTTCGTTGGCAATGGGTACGCCCGTCGTCATTCTGGATAGGGCAGATCCCGGCTCTGCCAATATGTCGGTCTCACCATAATTCTCCGGCTTTATGCTGATCTGTAGCAAGGCGTCGCCTGTCAATGCATAGATCGCACCTCCTGCCGTTGAAAAGCTGAGCGGTTCCTGCGTTTCTGGCATTGCGAGGATTTGTCTCTCTCCCGACGGTTGGATCCTTACAATCCTTCTTTCTCTGACATATTCTAGATCCGTACTTGGAATCTCTGACAACGCATACAAATCGCCCTCCGCCCAGTTCAGATAGGAAAAGGATTCTTCCGGCTCTGGCTTGGCGTAGAGCGTCTTTTCCCCAGTCTCCTGGTTTATTTTCATAATGCCTTCTTTCTCAACGCAAAAATAATAAGGAAATTCCCCTTCGGCCATATACCCTTCATTCATTGAATTCCCCGGCGTATTCCCCTGTCCAGCGACGGTTGTTTCAGGCGTTGGCGTCACGGCTGCCTGGTGTTGTGATTCGGGTGTTGCGCTGCATCCCCATAAGCTCAGGATCAACAACCCTTGGATGAGAAAACACAATGTCTTTTTCAAATAGATCCCTCCTTTCTTCCCTAAAGCTATTATATATGTTACTTATACGAAAAGAAATAAAACGGCCCCCTAATAGGGGCGTTTTGTTCAATAATCCAGGGAGAACTCTCTGTGACGGAATTGATGCAGCGGCTCTGCCTTTCCAACCGGGCCTCCTTCCGCAAGACATATTTGCAGCCGTGCTTGGAACAGCGTCTCATTGAAATGACTTTGCCTGACAAGCCTAGATGCCGCTATCAGAAATATAGGGCGGTGCAAAAGAAACAGTAATGTGAAAACGGAGACTTTCCCCGAAAGGATCACCTTCCTGTTTCTTAAGTGAAATCGCTAATTATATTCAGATCTGTTATACTAATGCCAAAAAGCCCTTCCATATTGGTTTTTTCGGTATTATAGAGATACACACAAGGGAAAACTCATTCAATTCTCCACAAGGCTATTTAGTTCCCCAAAATACCAATTGAATTGCATAAAAAAGGAGTGCTCGATGATTACCTGGAAGCGAACCGGCATTTTTCTCTTGATAACCATTGTCCTTGTTGTCTGTTATTTTGCTTTTCTCGCTCCACCGCCCTATTATATGCAGGAAGGCGGATTTCTGGAGCGTTCAGGCTCTAAATTTGGTACCGGGATCCCATACAATCAATTCAATACTACGGGACGATTCGTAAAGCAAAATCCCTATTCCTATTGGTATATCTATAAAGAGGGCGAGCAGCCCGGTATCTATAAAGAGTCTGCAGGCGGTATCAAATCCGTCCGATTGACAGACAATTCTGCTAGATACATGAATCTATACTTGGATGAAACTACCGGCGAAGAATGGATCTATTACGTGGATGATGATAACAATCTTTGGCGTGTAAACGATAGCGGGACGATCAATGAACACATCCGCGATCACTGTCCCTATATTTTTATCATTGGTTCTAGCCTGCTTTATATGACAGAGGATAACAAGATATATGAAGCCGGTGTTTTCGATTTTGATGGGATTCAAAACGATCAGGGACTCCTCCGCGCAGAGGCTTCCAGCCCTGTATTTGGTTATCGTGATGATTACTGGCTGTACTATGAAGCATACAATGCAGCGGGGACTTCCTCTGTGTTTTGTAAACATATTGAATACACTTATGAAGATGCTGAAATTATATGTCCCTCTGTTCCAGATAAATGGTTTCCTTTCAGTTCTTCCTCTTTGTTATACGTAGATCATGGAAATTTATATGCTTTGTCTGGAACAACGAACAAGCTTTTGTATGAGGGAATCCCCGCCGATAGCCGCATATACTATACGGGGCAATATATTTTTTTTGAAGGCGATAGAGAAACCAGCACAGGTACCTATCCCTTTTATCGTATTGATTCGGTGGACGGAGGAAACCTCAAACAAGTGCTTACCTTAGATAATATTTCCAGTGAATTGTATCTATTTAGCGGACAACTTTTTCAATACGATACCGAAAAAGGTGCCCTTAACCGCATATATCAAATCGATTTATAAAAAAAGGACGCCTAATGGCGTCCTTTCCTTTACTTATTTTCGTAACAGTACTTTGCAAACGCGTGAATAAGTGCATAGCGATAAATTGCAGGGGCTGGGGTTTTCCCGTCAGAAAGGTATCCCAGCCTGTCCCAAAGAACAGGAGCACTCATTGTTATCTGGATTTTTTCTTTGATCATCTCGTAAGATGCATTATCAGAATCTAAAATCCCCATATCATTGATCATATGGTGAATTCTTCTGGTAATTTGGCTACTGTTATAATAGACTTCAATCGCCTCTGAAACGGCATGTTTGCTTCCTTTATCAATCCTTTGGATTATCATTTGAGCAACTTTCCATCCATCCGCATCGCATGTAACATCTGATGGATTAAAATTTCCCTTTTTGCATACCCACGCTTCTGCACTTTCATTCACTTGTTGTTGATTTGTCATACCCGGATCCAAGTTTCCAGCTGCTGATGCCAAATCTCCTGCCCAACTACAAAACTGCAGCATCACGGGTGTAATGATTCGGTAATCAGCCAATACATATGCCTCTGTTGAAGCGGCAAAATGCGCAACATCAATCATTTGATTGTTCCCTGCCGATAGCTCAATTCTTTTCAGTTCATTTGAATTTTGACGAATATTCTATATCCCTGCTTTCAAATAGTATCTTGTATTCGCCACTATCTCCAGCATCTCCCAAAATTTCCCG
>OFMJ01000861.1_pt1 | contig 27075 bp, 32 predicted proteins | sample 1541801 | NCBI WGS metagenome assembly OFMJ01 (sample SAMN04209234, study PRJEB22552) | human gut metagenome | biome: gut; material: feces | host: Homo sapiens | place: USA: Oklahoma
GGTGTGGCTGCGAACTCCCGACACTTGAAGGTTAGTTTCGCCCGACCCGAATAGCCCCTCATGACCGCCGATGAGCTGAAGTCCATGCCCAAGGGCCAGTTTATCGTGATGAAAACCGGGGCCCACCCCATGAAGGTCAAGCTGAAGCTGTTCTTCCAGTGGGGTATCTCCTTTGGGGCGCCGTACACTGTTCCAGACAAGGGCAACCGCCCTGTGGCCTATGCCGGGAAGGAAGCCTTGGTGCAGGCCATCCAGGAAAAGTACCCGCCCCAGGAAGAACCCCAGCAGCCAAAGGCGAAAGAGCAGCCACCCCAGCCGGGGCCGGAGGACAAGAAACTCCACGCCAGCTCACCTGGCAGAAGAAAGACAAAACCGGGAAAGGAAAGAGAAGATGACAGACCTTAAGCGGATTTATCAAAGCGACCTGCCCAGCCGGGCCATTGCTGTGTATCTCTACCTGCGGGGCAGGGCCAACCGGGAAGGGGTGTGCTGGCCGGCTATCCCCACCATGGCCAGGGAGCTGAAGATGTCGGAGAGCACCGTGCGTCGGGGTGTGCGGGATCTGGAGAAGGCTGGATTCCTCTCTGTGGAGGAAAGGTTTCGGTGGAATAAGGCGGATTCGTCCAACTTGTATGTGCTCGTGGGGCAATCGTCCGAGAAGAAGCAGCTTCTCAGCAAGTAAAATCTAAGCCCTCCCGGAACGAACCGGGAGGGCCTTTCCATTGGGAGTGTGGTAGGATAGCTTCACATTTCAAAAGGGGGTCGATACTATCGAAAGCGCAAAATACGGGTACATCCGGGTATGCAGCAAAGACCAAAACGAGGAACGGCAGCGAATCGCCATGGCGGCCAACCCTCTTCATAACAAACAGTGGTATCTGCTATTACTATCAGCAGTCACGGATAACTAGAGTCATGTGTATAACAAAAACTGGCCAGAAACCTACGATAGCAGAAAGAACCAGCTTCAGATTGTTTCAATAATCGCAAATCTGTCGCTTTAATCACCTCAACGAATTCAGGTAATATAGGCCTATATAGATCGTTGTGATTCAAGAAAAATATATGCGGTATATATGGCAGGAGGGATAATTTCAGAAATACCATAGTTGCATTGGAAAGCTCTATTCATCATCTGTAATATCGCTAATTACTTTTCCATCGGCAAGAGTAATTTGTCTATGGCAAAATGAGGCAATATCTCTATCGTGGGTTACGACGATAATTGTAATACCCTCTTTATTTAGGTTGGACAACATATCCATAATTTCAATCCCCGTTTTACTGTCTAGCGCACCTGTCGGTTCGTCGGCCAAGATTAACATGGGACGTTTTACGATTGCTCTAGCAATTGATACCCGCTGTTTCTGTCCCCCTGACAGCTGGTTAACTTTCTTGTTTTTGAGATTGGATATTCCTGTTTCCTGTAATGCAATTTCTGCTAACCTTTTCATATCTTTAAAAGGAGTATGATCAAAAAACATGGGAAGCATAACATTAAAAATGACCGTTTTATCTCCAAGTAAAGCGAAGTCCTGCATAACAAGACCGATTGAATCGTTCCGAATCTTTGCAAGTTCTTTGTCAGAACACTGGTTCATATCCTGACCATCTAGAAAATAATCTCCCTCATCATACCTGTCCAAAGCACCTAGTATGTGTAATAAGGTGGATTTTCCAGATCCGGATTTTCCCAATATTGCAACGAAATCCCCTTCGTCGATATGTAAACTAATATCATCCAGAGCGATGACGCAATTTTGGCCACTTCCATAAATTTTTTTAATTTTATTCAAAGTAATCATTTTTGCTCTCTCCTGTATTCTTCTAAGGGTGACCATCGACGAGTTTGAACCCATATCACCAAAATAGGAGCAAAGATTGCCAATGTCACAATTCCCATAACAGCGGGTATCAAATCTGTGTTGATAATAGATGCTTCAGGGAGCACAACTCCATATTTCAGCAAAGTTGGATACATGATGACATAACAGGTCGTAATAATCCCACCCATGATGCCAATTAACCCTACCCCCGAAAATAATATTCTGAGACTACTGCCACGACTACATCCACACAACCTGTAGATACTGTGAGCAGGCAACATTTTTTGAACCATAATTACAGAAACAGAAACTAACGACACAAGAGAAACACTAAGCAGGAAAAGGGGCAACGGAAGATTTCGCTTTATTTCATTAAGAATTTCTTTTTCGGTATTCTCAAGTATCGTGTTAAAGTACAAAAAACTCCCTTTAGATAAAAGAAACTCTTCCACCTCTTGGCGTTCTGCTGCTGTTATATCCTCTCTCAGCTTAATCATACAATTTTCATGATAAAGATTTGAGTCTTCAAGGAAGGCATCGATCTCTTTTGATTCCTGAACTAGAATAGTGTTGTGTCCCTGTGAAAACAAATCCATTGCAGTGACATTATTACTTTGCATGCCAAACGAGGGAAGATATGATGGTTCATTTTTTTTGCCTACTATAGTAAAAGTAAAGGGCAGAGGAGTGTCCCAGCCAAAATCGACTGTAATTTGAGAACCGAGGGAGTAATCTTCAAAGAGATATCCACATGCTACTATGTCATCCTGCTTTATTCCGGGAGTTGTAAACCAATCTCCTTGATCAATGGGAGCGAACGTCGAGATAAAACTATCATCGCACAGTAATACATTAATATATTTGCCCGTCATTTTGACTGTAGCTGTTTTGGGGCAGATTACCGACTCAATACCAGGAATATTGCCGTATTTGATTTCCTCAAATGCAATTCCAGAACGAGGATCTCCTTCAAATATCATTGGCATAAAGTAAATAGTATTATTAAAGTTTAAATTTGAACCAACCAAAAAATCCCTTGTGTATGTCATATATTTTACTCGTCCTAGAAACGAAACAGACTGGAGCAGAGCAAAAATAAGAACCACTAGTAAAATGGCCACAGAAATGATGTTCTTTTTATAGCACTCTACAATTAGACATATCTTTTTCAAATAAATCCCTCCTGTTATCGAAAACGTCGTTCCATCTCGACCAAGGAATGGGTTGAAGAATAACATACGAATGGAAGTACTGCAGCAAAGGAAATTAGTATTTCCAGAACGAAGCAGACTAAATAGTCATAGATAGAGTACCGAATACTACCATATATATTAATTTTAACGAAAAGGAGATCATAACAAGTAACATGAACAATACAGGCAATAAAAGCTGCTGCGCTGCTTAGAATGATTATTTCAAATAACGTAATTATAATTACCGATTTAGTGTCAGCTCCAACTATTGAATATACTGCATTCTCATAACTGTTTTCTGAAACTAGATATTGAAATAAGCTTAGAAATGATAAGATTGATATTAGAAATACTCCGCTCGAAAGCACAATACCCTCAAGATTTTTAGACTGATCAGCTTGTATCAATTCAAACGGGTCTGATATTACAGCATCCGGGAGTAACTCGGAAATTTGACGAAGAAGTTTGTTGTTTGTATGACGAGAAGGAACTGAATCTAAAATTACCTCTATACTACTTTGGTTAAATCCATTAGTTAGGAAAGCGTGGAGCGGAATGAAGACAATATTAAGATCAAAATTTGTAGTTCTTCCAACTACAGTAAATTTATTTCCCTCGAGTAAGATGGAAGAAACCTCACCGTAGTCCATAGGAATAATGGCAACATTCTGATGTAGTTCTTCTTTTGTGAAACTATTTTTACCCTGATATGAGTAGATAGCATTGTTGTTCTTGACCAAAGAGATAATATTAAGTGGTTGCGGAGTCATGGCTTCATGGACGTGCGAAATAAATGGATTTTCTATTTCACATTTTACCCTTACATCCAAAACAGAAGTTGAGAGATTACTTAGCTTTTTTAGAATTTCTTGATTCAACTGGTTTGTAGAATGAATAATAAATGTTCTGTAGGGCAGTGCATTTCTGGCTTCATTTTGTTTATCCACCATAGAATTCCCGTAAAAGAAAATAAATGCAATAGCTGAAATGGTAATTCCAAACATAAACATTGCAAATATTAGGGCATTATGGAAAGCATAATGTTTAATTCGTGATGATGCTAAAGAAATATATTTTCTAAACATAGTATTCTCCATGGATATAGGTGGGTGCCTCTCAAATGAGAGACACCCACCCCAACATCTTATCCGGCTGTATAGTTGTGGCTAGTAATCCCTGTGCTTCCCGAATGGGTTACCGAAGTGGCATAATCAGTACTTTCAACAGTCGCCCATAACGAATCCAGCCAACCAGAGCTGTCTGCGTTATAATCGCTCTTACTTGCTCTACCACCGTTTTCCCCCACAAGGCTTACCTTGGCGTATCCAGAAGAGCTCTCCAGTTTAACCCTTGTTGCCGCACGGACGTCGTCATATGGCATAATAGATCCAATGTCATATTTGACGTTGCAGGTGGGAACTGGGGTTTTGTTGTACGAGCTTCTCAGGCTGACGCCCAAATTCGCAGCACTGGCAGGGAGAACCATAGCGGACAGAATCATTGCACTCGCTAGGCACATTGCCAACATCCGTTTAACCTTTTTCATTTTTACACATCCTTTCCGTGTAATAAAATGGATTTCTGCTTACCTGTATTTACGGTGGCCACCGTTCATACCTTTATCTTGCCTATATCTTAGCACATCCTTTTGGAAAAATCAGGAGTTTTGCACGAACTGTCGTTTTTGTTGATTATTTTGTTGCAGCTATCTTCTGTGAGCGATTTGGCTCTTTCCTGATGTAACATCCCAGCTGGCCTGCCCATATTCTCCGGAATAGAAATTGCGCTCTGAAGAACGGGTCCAAACTCAACTGCCTTCTAGCAAGAGCGGCAGACCGTCACTATTCCACCACCTGTTATCCCCTCGAAGCTCTCTTTTACCGGCATATTCTCTTTGCCTCATTTCCACTTTCCCTGTATGCGGTAGCCCGATTTGGTACCTGCGCAAACTGAATTATTGGGTATATCCCTACCTTTTCCTTTCCAGTCTTCTCACAACTGGGAGCTATTTCAAATTAAGTCGTACCTTGTAGAAACTGGCTATACCCAATACCGTTGAAAGCCAATCCTAACAGAAGCAGTAGTTGCAAGAACAGAAAGTCTCGATATTTTAAATTTATCTTACTGCTACATATGGCTGTAAAAACGGCAGGCATTGTATCCGCGATGTACCTGTTCCCATAATGGTATCCCCCCATCGTTTTGTGGCTCACCAACATAAGGATATGTAATATTACGCAACACAGCACCAATAGATCTATGACAGTAGGGGACTTTGAAGTCACAACCACATACAGCCACCAAACGAGAATCGGGAAACAGATAATAATATTCATTCCGTTAAATTGCGGTATACTCATCTTAGTTTCAGGGCTAAAATCAGGCAATCGAATAAGATTGTAGAGATTTTGAAGCATATAGCTGGGATGGAATTGTCCGTTCTCCGAGTTCGTGAATTCTGGCAAATAATTATGTCCAAACTCCAGGGGATTCCCGAACCGTAAATAATTCAGAAGGAGGTAGGATGCAGCTAATAGCACTGTAGGAGTGAAGACCACCATTTTTTTCAGCAAGTAGGTCTTTAGCCTGATTACCGTGGATTGAGAGTGGTGAGTGTAGATATAGATGATCAATGGCATATATACCACTTGGAATGGCCTGCAGCCTGACGCGCAGCATAAAAGAAACAGTGAAAGCCCCTTTCGTCCTTTCTTTGCATAGTAAATACTCATTAGGGTAAGTGTAAAAGACATATTTTGCGCCACGAACCACACGCCTATAGAGAGAGGAAGTGGAAGTACGGCCCCACCTACATATAAGAAAATAGGAAGCAAGACTGCATACCATTCATTCCATTTATACTCCAACACTGTCAGTGAACTGTATGCTACGCCGATTAATGCCACCAGAAGGTTAATCAAGCTCTCAGGAGTATTCTCTCCTAAAAAGTAGGCAAATGGCAGAAGTACATACGAAGGAAAGGGCGGGAAACTAACATAGTATTTCCCATTATATATGGCTAATTCAAGCCAGGAGTAATTCTGTCCTAAATCCAATCTGCCATTCAGCCATGCGATACATTGCTTCGTATATGAATTATATGGGCTGTGGGTAAATATTTCCCCGCAGTATAAATACAAGATTATGTAAACCCCAAGCACCACAAATACTGGGTATACAAGGAATTTAATCTGCCTCCATTTCACTGTATCATTAGCCATATCGTCACCCTGCGGAACACAACTCCCTATTCCGCATATCCTTTCCATTTGTTTATAGACGATCATGTAAAAACACGGGTAACGCATATTAAGTCTAGCCTTAATATGCGTTACCTCATTATGGACTACTCAGTATTCATCAGGGCTCCAGGAGCCAGAAATTGCAGTTGAATATGCCGACTCCGCAGCGTTCCTTCTCACCCAGAGGATATAGGGGCTGCCTTTAACCCCATGACCGCTGAGATAAGAAGGTGTTGCTCTTCCTCCCGCATCGATCCATGCCCAATCCGTCGCACGGGTATACTGGTTCGCATTGATGGTGGTTCTTACGCTGTAATTACCACTGTTTGTGTCAACACGAATAGCAGCATCCCGATACGAGGTTGCTTTTACCAGATACCCGTTAGCCCAGTCAAAGCAACCAGTTTGATCGGTCTCGTTGGTTTCGTAGAGCGTGAAGTAGTAATAAACCACTTCCCTAGCGCTGGCCGGAATCGCAATTGCAGTGAGCATAACGATTGCAGCCAGGAACGCTGCCAGCTTTCGCTTCATAATCATACTTCCTGTTTTATTATTCTCAAACCAATTGGCTAGACAATTGGTTTTTGAGCTTATCCGTCTATAATTTTCCCATCCTTCATGTAATATGTTTTATCACACAACGTAGAGATATCCTCTTGGTTGTGGCTGGAAAGGATAATCGTTTTTCCTTGAGATTTCCACTGCAAAATAAGTTTTCGAACATCTTCCACACTCGAAGAATCCAGGGAATTCATTGGTTCATCGAGTATGATCATGCTAGGATCTTCCATGACTGCTTGGGCAATGCCTAGTTTTTGCTTCATCCCCAACGAATATTTAGCCACTCTCTTTTTAGATTTTGGGTCGAGTCCTACGAGCTCCATTGCATCGTAAATTTCTTTTTTACCGATTCTATGGCGGATCATCGCCAACAGCTTCAAATTTTCATACCCACTGAAATGGCCTAAGAAGCCCGGTGCCTCAATGATAATCCCCAAGTCTTCCGGGAAGTCCATATCCCTACCAACTATTTTTCCCCCCACGGAAACCGAACCGCTATCCGGCTTAAAGAAACCACAGATGCATTTCATTAGTACTGTTTTCCCTGATCCGTTTCTACCCACTAGCCCAGTAACGGTGCCTTCGGCAAATTCTGCGCTCACATGATCCAGTACGATGGTATTGTTTAACGTAAGCGTGAGGTCCTTAACTGAAATCATCCGATTCACCTCAATCATTCATTCGATAAAGAACTTTTTTTGCTCTAATGATTCCCACAAAATAAGCAATACCGGCAAGTAGCAAAAGGATAGTTACAGCAATCCAGCCATCCACGCCATAACAATTGTCACTTATACGCAACCGATTTGCCATCGAATATGTCCCTACTAAGAAAGGAGTCATCGCTGGAAAAAACTTACCCAAGACATAACTCGTCATAACAATTGCCAGTATTACCACCATAGACCATTTAAGGTTTCTGAGCCACAGGCCAAGACTCACCAGCACTACTGAGAGCGTGCAATTATAGATAGCATTTACGCAGAACACCTGGAAAAGCATCCCCACTTCTGATCCCAGCCCGGTGCCTTCCCCTAAAATGACTCCAGTTAAAAAGGCTGCAAGAAACACAGCTAAAGAGAAACTCCCCGCAAGTAGCAGCGAAAAACGAACCCATGAGTTCCACCATCGCCGTATTGACTTCAAGCGGATAACGGTGATGTACAGCCTACCTGACAATTCCTCCGAAATTTGCATTCCCAAGAAAACTAGCAGCGGTAAAAAGGAGAGCAGCCATTGCATGAGTTTCATCAAATTGTCGGAAAGGATACCGGCGCGAATTCCACCGAATATCCCGCAATAAAACTCGAAGACTGTCTTTCCTTCCCATTGGTTCCCAGCAAGCAAAAAGCATAATACAATATAGCTGATAAGAGTAGGGAAAAAAAGTCCCTTATATCCACTGATCTTCATTCCTTTTCTCCAATGAAGAAGTTGAAATTCTTTGCTAGTTTACAAGTCCACGCGAAAGAGCAAAGAGATATGGACAGGAGCAACAGAATGGATTGACCAATTTTAGGGTCTGACCCCGTACCAGTCAACTGATGCTGTGCCAAATTAACATGACAAGCGATTGACAGCCAGCCACTCCATTCTTTCAGTATAAGATCTGCTGAAAACAGATATCCCATAAATATCAAGCTAGCTACTACGCACAAACCAACAAACTTCCCTTTCCATAGGTTCAGGGAGAACAATATTGTATTTAATGCCAGTGTCCCAAAGAAAAACAATGCCATTATACAGGCTACCGAGACATAGGGATTTAAGTTTTCAATCAAAGTTATCTCAATCGGAGCACTCTCGTTCAGCGCCCCACCATAGGCGGTGAACCATGCTGTGTCGCTCCAAATATTCTGAAAGTAGCCTACGGAAAAACCCGATAGAACGCAAACCAATAATGCAAAAATAAGAATCAGTAAAGTGGAAAAACAAATGTACAGGATTTGGCCCATTGCCCATGAAAACCGGGTCTTCCGTATCAGAAGGTATGGCGTACAATCGTCAATAAAAGGGACATCTTGATACAGCAGAAGGAGAATCAGCATGATAAACAGGAGTGAATATCGCTGCGTAAACATAAGGATAAACGGCTCAAATACCTGTATGGATAGCCCGATCTCCTTGCTATAATCTACATACTCGCTAGTCATGGTCAGGCATAACAACAGCAACACAAGAAATGCGCAAATCACTCTGGGATTACGCTTCCATTTTTTTATTTGCATCCACGCAAATACGAAGCTCGCCACCGCCTACCCTCCTTTTCACGCCCAAGTAGAACAGCACGTAACACACTAGGAACACAATTGCGTGATATGCCAACATATAGAGAATACCCGCTGTGTCCGAGGAGAAATGCAGCACATCATATACAGGATCGAAACTGTAATACAGGTTCAAAAAGCCCAAATGCAATTTACTAAAGAGAAAGTTCCCACCATACGCCAAGATTACAGGAAAACACCAGGTAAAAAAGGGGTTAGGCAAGTAAGCTGACGCAGCCAACGCAATGACTGAGCAAGAAGCACTGAAGCAGGAAAAAAAGAATATTTGGCTAAAGATCACCGCTTTCCCGTCGAACACCGTTCCTAGTATCTCCCATGCTGTGTCTTGGAGCTGGTTCCCGTTCTCCAAAATATACTGTTCCGTATATGGGGCTGCAAAAGCAACGCAGATAATTCCAAAAACCATTAGAGGTATGGATATTACCAAAAAGCCACTGGTCCACACGGCGAAGTATTTTGTTCTCGTATATGCTTTAAGGTAAACGTTTCTGTGCAAGGCAAACTGGAGGTATCCCGAGTTTGCATCCTCGCAAAACACAGCTGCATATGGGATAGAGGCTAGAAAAGGAGTGAGAAGCATGAGCGGGGAAAAGTAAACGGTCATGTTAAAGAATTCTACACAGTGATTTTTTGCCTCTCCAAAAATAATCTCAACCAAACCAATGCCGAACGCCTCTTGAGCTATCAGGAATGTGGCTACAAGGGGAGAAACATACAGTCCCACATTCCGGCTCAACCTATACATATCCGATTTCATACGTTACGCCCTTACACTATTTTGCCTGTGATGGCATTTACAGCAAACGTGACACTGCTTATATTTCCTTCTTGATCTACTCTCTCCAGCCCAAACATCCAGATAGGGGTCAATACGAACCCGCCGTCCTGGGGGAGGTGGGCATACGCCAGATTTATCATTTGCACAGTGAGGGACTGAGCGTCAGACAAAGCTCTGCTGAGAACAGCCATGCCTTCCTGGCGTAAAATATTCAACGCATCCTCTAAAGAAATAACTTTCACTTCTTGTCTGCTTTCCTCTTCTATTTGTGAAGAACGAAAATTGAGAAGAAGCAATTGCCCATCTTCTCCTATGCAGGCACGGACTTCTTCATAGGGGGGAACCTCCTCTATGGAGGTGGGTTGGGCACCTGAATTCACTATGGGTAGTCCCTCTATGATTGGCTGACAAGCTATCTCATAGAAAAAGCCGGTGTTGCCACTCCCGTATTTCGCACAAAAGGCTGGGGCAAAATGATGAACCCCAATGCTATCCAGAATGTCATTCATTTTGTCAACATACTGGTTATTAAGATCTTCGTCAGATACAAGATTGTTCAAAGTTGTGTCTAGCTCTACCGCCTCAAGAGTCCTATAGCTGGTGAAGTCAATATCCGGATTAAAACTCAACACTCCACTATCACCGATATAATTACTTCCACCGTTTGCATTAGGCTCAATATCATAGGATACACCAAGCAATTCGTCAGCCATTTGTTTCTGGAAACTCTCATCCCCAATATTGAAATTTTCGGATTTCCACGTGTATACCTGCTCCTGCTTTACTGGAACAACTTGTGCATCAAGCACTAACGATAACTTTCCCTGGCTGTAAACATCTTCGACCCTCTCTGGCATTACGGATAGATGGCTATTGTCTATCGCTTCGGGGGATATAGTCGCTTCTGTAAGTGCACCGGAAGACAATGAAGAACCATCAGATACCAATGAACTATCCCCGTTATCCCTGGTCGGAGGTGTGCCGCAAGATACAAGCATAAGCGACAATATTCCAACTAAAACTAGCTGGATTAGATTTTTGCCTCGGTTCATATTTTCCTCCTCCTCCTTCTTCTCTAAGCAAATTTCGTGCTAAATGGTCTGCCTTTTCATCGGTTCTGAGCGTCTCTAAAAGATAGCCATATTTTAGCATCTTATTTTTTGAAAATCAAGAGTTTTGCATGAACTGTCGTTTTTGTTGATTATTCTGTTGTTGACTGCAGACAGAAAAAAGGCCCGCTTCCCAGAGGAAGCAGGCCTTCTGCAATTCAATACATAAAAAACGACAATTTGCGCGATTTTAGCAAAAAAGAAAATGCACTGTGTTATTCTGATTTTGGGTGGGTCAGAGCAACCAAATCTTGCGCTACCCGAAGAATATGCAGCTGAAACGGTTGATCCAGCTTCTCCAGCGTATCAAGAATTTCCGCAAGCAACACATTCCTGGGAACGGGCAGCTCGGAGTCAACATAGAACTCATCCACTTTTACTTCCAGGGCATTTGCCAGCAGCTTTTGGTTCTCTTGGTTGGGGCGCAAAGAACCTGCCTCCCACCGGGCTATGGTGGAGGTGGAAACTCCACAATCTTCGGCAACCCTCTCTTGGGTTTTCCCCCTCATTTTTCGGATTTCTTTAATCCGGTTACCAAAATCATTTTCCACAGGATCACCCCCAGATCAAGACTTTGCCGCAATTCAATACATAAAATTCGGCAGTTCATGCAACCTTGCTGAAAACCAAATCTTTACGGGGTATAATAGATCAAAAAAAGAAAGGATTTTGGCTATGGAACCCTGTTTGCACCTTAACATCCCTGTGGAAAGCATGGTACGAAAACTGATTCTTACATGCAACCAAGAATACCAGCCCATTTTAAGGGATCAGGCGTTTTCCCTCTTCCGGTTGCTCTGCGAGATGGGGTTTGACTTTTACCGGGTCTTGCAGCTCTACGCCAAACTGGAGCGGTTTTCTGAAGAAGAGATCCGCATGATCCTTCAGATGTCCCCTCAGCCGAAAGCTGTCCTGCGCCCGACCTCGAAGGACATCCGCATGGCCATGCCCCGATGGACGCCCACAAAATATCACACCGGACCCATCGACGAAGTGGTGAAGCAAATCCAAATTACCATGGCGAAAAAAGAACAGGGGGTTCACGCCTATAACAGCAACCTCAATCCCAAAAACCGCCGCAGCCTCAACGATCTTTACCTGATGGTAATTGATGGGGACGACATCTGGTGGTATGATATCAATCGAAGGAGCACCTACCAATTTATCACCGAGTAGGAGGAGATTCTCTTGATCAAAATCGCCTTGTGCGATGACGACAGCCCGTTCGTCAGCAAAATCACCGGACTGATCCAGTCGCTGCTTCAAAATAGCACCGATTCCCCAGTCATTACCACGTACATCAACCCAACGGCACTTATGGACGCCATCTCGGACGGAGAGCGGTATGATGTCTACATCCTCGACGTAGAGATGCCAGAGCAAAACGGCCTGGAGGTTGCGAAGCATATCCGGCAATTCCAGCCAAACGCTGCCCTGCTCTTTTTGTCCTCCCGCCTCAACTACGCCACAGAGGGGTACAAGGTGCAGGCCCTGCGGTACGTCCCCAAACTGGATTTGGAGAGCGCTCTGCCAGAGGCTCTGGAGCAGGCCCTTGCGACCCTGGAAAAAACGGATACCCGTTCTATTATGGTGCAGCACTATCAGAATTATACCCGCATCCTCTATAAGGATATCCTCTATGTCCAGAAAATGCAGCGCAGCATCCAGATCGTCACGGACCGCCAGGGTAATTTCAAGGACAACCGGGGGATCAAAGAGCTGTTTTCCGAAATCGACGATCCCCGCTTTATCTTTACGGACCGGGCCTTTTTTGTAAACCTCGACTACGTCCAGGAGCTGGATGGTTCCTGGCTGGTGTTGACCAACGAGGATCGGGTTCCCGTTAGCCGGCCTATGATGCCAAGCGTAAAGAAAACCATGATTGCCCTGTGGGGAGGAAAACGGAAAAAATGATCTATCAAGTTGTAGACTGGGCTGTGACATATATTGAGTGCCTCGTGATGTTGGCCTCAATTATTCTCATTAGCGGGAAAAAGTTGGAGGGAAGTAAATACACCGTGATTTTATGCCTGGCTGCTTTGGGCAATGCTTTTTTGGTAGCATTTCTCAACTCTATCCGAGCTTTCTCGTTTGCTACCCCTATGATATCCATTGTATATTTGCTTAGCGTTTCATTTTTTCTATCTAAAGGAACACTGATTCTGCGGGCTGCTTCATGCATCACGGTGTCGTTTATTGTCTTAGCAATTGGTTACATCTGGATGATTTTTGTCTGCCTTCTCCACGGTGGCGATTTCGAAAAAGCTTTTTTAGTTTTTATGACACCGGGGCCAAGACGCTGCCTCTATTTGACTCTGGACAAGACCAGTGATGTTGTACTCTATCTCATCTTCCGAAAACACCTTTATAGATTGTCTACCTTGAAAAAAGGATGGCTTGTTTCCCTCCTGATTGGCAGCGTTTTCGCGTATGGGGTCACCCAATATCTTATGAATGCCATTTTATCCCATGATGTGTACATGATGCGTCAGGCATCTATAGTGTCATTCCTGGTCTTACTGCTGTTCTTTCTTATTTTTTCTCTTTTGCTTCTTACCGTTGCTTCAAGGGACCAAGAGCGGGCGCAGCGCTTGGTGCTGCAGCAAACCGACCGGCTTATGGAAAAGAATTATCAAATGCTTTATCAGGATCTGCAGGAAAACGCCAAGCGCATCCACGATTTTCACCACCACCTCCAAGCGATATTGGGGCTTGCCGAACAGGCCGGGAATCAAAAAACCAAGGAATACATTCACTCCCTTCTGGATATTTCCTATCGGGATGTCCGAATGTGCAGCTGTGGAAACGACATCATTGACGCGGTTATCAACTGCTCCGCGGCGGAGGCAGCCCGCTCCCAGATTGACTTCCAATACAATGTAGAGCTTTCTTCCAGTCTTTCGCAGATCTCCCCCATAGATCTATGCGCTGTTCTGGGAAACCAAGTGGAGAACGCTTTGGACGCCTGCAAGAAGATCCCTGACTCCCAGCGCCGGTTCATTCAGGTGTCCATCCGCCAGAACAAGAGTTTTGTTGTGATCCAGGTGATAAACTCCGCCTATCGAAACCCCTTTACGGCAGATGGCCGGCTCGTTACCAATAAAGAAGATCCCGAGTTCCACGGGCTGGGGCTGAAGAGCATCCAAGATACGGTAGACAAGTACAATGGCTACCTGACCAACTCCTATGAAGACCATACGTTCCATTCGGAAGCTCTTCTCTGCTTTTCTACAATTTAATACATAAAAATCAGCAGTTCGCGCAAAACTGCTGATTTTTTTGTCGCTAGATGCTACAATATCCCCAACAAAAGGCAAGTGGAGTGATTGTATGCTAGCGACTATTGCAGCCCGGCTGACTGACCAGCTCTACTCCCACAGCCCTCTTGATCCATCCAAAAAGGCCATATATGAGTACGGCATCCAGCTAAGCCTGTCCACTTTGGCGTCCATGTGTTCCATTGTACTTTTAGGGATATTGTTGGGGGATGCCCCCTCCGCTTTCCTGTTCCTGGGTGTATTCTTCTTCCTTCGCCTCTTTGGCGGCGGATACCACGCCCCTACCTATGCCCGTTGTTTCCTGCTCACAAACTCCGTTTACCTCGCCGTGGTGGGAGCAAGCTACTGGATCGTGCGCTTTCAGCTGTATCATCTGCTCCCTGTAATCGTTGTGGCGTCATGTGTAGTCGTGATGGTTCTTTCTCCGATTCGAAACAAACGCCATCCGTTGTTCGAGAAAACCTACCGGAAGAACCGAAAGATCGCTGTTGTTCTGGTTTCCGTAGAGAGTTTGCTTTTCCTGATTCTTTTCTTTTGGCGGATCTTTCCGCCCTATGTGGCCGTCTCCTCCATGTCGCTAACAGCGGTTGCTGTTATGATGCTATTTACTTTAAGAAGAAAGGAGGATTACGGAAAATGACGACTATTTTGAGTGCGCTCGCATCCTTGATTGAGATTTTCGCAAATCTAGGAGCGGGTATGGCTTCGCATGGTTGTGGGTATGAACCCGAACTGCCCGAAGAGCTGCGCAAGTAAACCACGATCCCCCAAGGAAAAGGGCCTGCCCTCCTGCCTGTAATTTGCAGACAGGGGGATAGGTCCTTTTTCTGTGTAACGATTTACGACGGGTGTGGCTTGTGCTTCTGAAGCCGCTGCCCCCGCCGCACGATACTGTCCTTATGCCGCAGTCCGCTGGGCTGCGGTTTTTTTATATAGGAGCAAAACCTCATATAGAAAACACATTTCTTTTTCCCGTTGCCGCTCCCCGCCATTCTGATTTCGGTCACCCAAAAACCCGAAATCAGAATGGAGGCACCCATCATGGGAAAAAGCTATACAGAGCTCAAGAAAGAATTCGAACAAGAGTGGGCCAAAAACCTCAAGCTGTACATAGAGGCCGGCATGAGCCCGGAGTTCATCGCCGCCATGCGAGAGTTCGATGAGGAGGTTTTTCGCAAGGAGCGCACCTTCCAAGACAAAACTCCTTCCCGGATCGAATACTGGGACGATCCCCGCCTGGACAACCCCGTGGAATACTTTTCCCAGCCCAAGAAAGACCTGGACACCCAGTTGGAGAACATCTTACCAGGCCTGTCCCAAAGGGCGACCATGCGGGATAAGGAGATCCTCCTGCTGGCAGTCGCCGGCTATACACAGTCCGAAATCGCCGTGAAATTGCACATTTCACAAGTTGCAGTTTTGAAGCACCTGCACAAATTTCAAAAACTTTTAAAAAGGGGGTTATAAAATCGCCCTTCTCGCTGCCTAGAGGGTGAAAGGACAAATCATCCGCCCTTTTCCTTGCGCCGAATAACAGGCAGAAAAAAGAACGGGCGGAGTCCTTTCACTTATCATCCGCACCTTGAAAACCGAACAAGTCAGTGTACGCATACGGCACCCTCTGACCAGGAGCTACCGGGGGACAACCCCAGCAGGCGGGCGGCACCCGCCTGGGCTACGAGCGGCAGGGGGCATCGAGCACTTCCGTCCAGCCACAGAATCACGCAATGGGGGCGGCCCGGCGAGAACCGCTGGGGGTTAAGATTACCATGAGGGCAGGCAAGCCGCTGCCCGTGTTGTACACTCCCAGCCAGGGGAAGCGAGGCAAATACTGGTATAAGACTGAAATCAGAGTTCAAGATAGAACAAACGGGCACAGCGTGTTCGGCTGCGCCCGTCCTTGTGTCTTGAAGCAAAGAAAAGGAGTAATCAAATGATTGCATTTGCAAACACATTGTGGTATAATAGTAGTACCAAAAAAGAAGGAGGAATTGCTATGGCCAACACTTTAGTGCAATTTCGAGCGGATGAAACCTCCCGCATCAAAGCAGTGGGGATCTGCGAGAAGCTGGGCATCGACCTTGCAACCTATCTGCGGATGTGCATCTCGCGGCTCGTTCAGGAAAATGGCATCCCCTTCAGTATGAAAGTGGATGATATCTCCGAGAACCGAGGCATGGCGGCGATGAAAGAAGCCAGCCGGATCGCCGCTGCGGAAGGCATCGCAGACATGACGCTGGATGAGATCAACGAGGAAATCGCAGAGACGAGGAAGCTGTCGTGAAATACTACGCTGTCATTGATACCAACGTCCTGGTGTCCGCCATGCTGAAGTGGGACTCGGTACCTGGGAATGTCCTGGAGCTTGCCTTCAGCGGAGTAATCGTCCCCTTACTGAATGAGGCTAGCCGTTGCACGCCTCGCATTTCAGCACCTTCTTGCAGTAGCTGTCAAAGGCGTACTGCTTGTGCTCGTAGTGGCGGTCAGGTTTCAAGTTCTCACCTCCCTTCGTGCCGGGAGGCAGTTCTTTTCTTCCCCTTTCGCTCACTACTCGTTCACGAGAGGTCCTGTTTGGCCGGTTTTCGGGATCTATCTGAAAAATTTTTTTGCCGCTCATACTTGGCTCCTTTCGTTTCGTTCGGGTTGACAGGCCGGAACGAAACGGGGCGGGGAGCGGCAGCCCACGCCCAGGCGCTCAAAGGGACGGGTTTTGTGAGATGTGAGCCGCAGTATATAAAAAGCGAGCCATAACTCACTTTCGTGAGCATGGCTCGCTGCTGCATTATTGGAATATTTTTCGTAGTGGCATGGGCGTCCGCCGCATAAACGGTAAACCCCGCCTTATTTTGACCTCCTTTGTGTTGGCGCTCTCATCCATATCTCCCTTTACTCCGAAATATGAGTTATAACTCACTTTGCATGAGTTGCATGGTTATTTATATGAGCGGAAGCACACCCTACAATGATGTAGAAGTGATGTGTAGTGAACAATCCGCTGGATCTATTTGCATGGAAGGTGCGGTCAGAACGGAAGCGCCAGCATCTGACGCAGAAGCAGTTAGCTGAACGCCTCGGTATGAACCCCCGCACGATCATAGATTTGGAGACCTGCCAGAGTAATCCGAAATTTGAAACGGTGGTCCTTGTCGCCAAAGAATTGAATATCAGCGTGGACGCCGCCATTTTCCCGGAAATGGTAAATCAGACAGTCTCGAAAACAGTCGTGGACTTCTTTGCCGGGAAAAGCGAAGCAGAGATCGAAAAATTTATCGCGCTCTGCAAACAGGCGGAAGCCTTCCAGAAAGACGAGTAACGCGGTCGGGTTCGATGTGCCCGGCCGCGTTACTGTTTCACCCGTTTGCTATGCGGGCAGTTTATTCTTCTTTTGTTTTGTAAGCATTTTTCAGATGCTCGAAGGACTCCTGGCTGATGACATGCTCCATCCGGCAGGCGTCCCGTTCCGCCGTTTCCGGGTCTACGCCGGCCTCGATCAGCCGGTCGGTAAAGAAGCGGTGCTTTTCGTAGATCTGCTCCGCCACTTCCCGCCCCACATCGGTCAGGTGCAGGAAATAGTCGCTGTCCATCGTCAGGAAGCCCCCGTCCCGCAGGGTCGCCACCGCATGGCACACGCTGGGCTTTGTGACCTCCAGGTGCCGGGCAACATCCACGGAGCGCACCATGCCCATCTTCTTATGGAGAACAAGTATGGCCTCCAGATAATCTTCTCCCGACGCATGAAGTTTCATGGCGCACCGCCTTTTTCTTTGGAAGAAGCTAATTCTACCTTACCGTTAAAAACATTGACCACACTTTCCCAACCGCATTTTGGGCAGTACATCGGCCAGCGGTGAACTATTGTGTCCGGCCCAATTTTCTGCTCCGTTCTTTGTCCGCATTTCGGGCAGTGCAGCCAGCCCTTTTTATCAATGAAATTGTCCATTCTGGCACGCTCCTTCACGAGATTTTCCAGTTGACGGCCTTCTGCCGGGCTCGAATGAAATCGGCATAGATGCCCGGCTCCTGCATGAGCTGCTCGTGCGTGCCCCGCTGGGTTATTCGGCCATGTTCCAACACCAGGATCTGATTGGCGCGCCTCACAGTCTTGAGTCTGTGCGCAATCATGATAATCGTCTTGCCTCCGGTCAGGGCCTCGATTGCCTCCTGCAGATCGGCCTCATTTTCAGGATCTACATTTGCGGTTGCCTCATCCAATATGACGATGGGGGCGTCCTTCAGCATGGCTCTGGCTATGGAAAGCCGCTGCCGCTCTCCGCCAGAGAGGGTGGCGCCCCCTTCACCGATCACTGTGTCATATCCCTCTGGCAGGGCGGAAATAAAGTCGTGGCACCGGGCGGCCTTTGCCGCTGCAACCACCTCCTCATGGGTAGCATCTGGTTTGCCAAATTTGATGTTGTTCTCAATGCTATCGTTAAACAGGTACACTGTCTGGAACACCATGCTGAAATTACTCATCAAACTATCCAGAGCGTAATCCTTCACGTCAATTCCACCCAGTTTGACCGAGCCGCTGTCCACATCCCAAAAACGGGCCATGAGGCTGGTGAGGGTAGTCTTTCCGGAGCCAGATGGTCCTACAATAGCCGTAGTGGTGCCTTCTGGAACGGTAAAGCTCACATCCTGAATGATTTTGCGCTCTCCATAGGAAAAGTCCACATGGTCGAAGGTGATGTCCCTGCTTTGGGGAGTTCGGACCGAACCACCCTCGTCCATCCGGGGCGCCTGGTCAATCGCATCCACCTGGCTGATGGATGCGTCGATCATAGGCAACATGAAAAACATCTCGCCTGCGGACTCCAGCTCACTGTAAACCAAAAAAGCGGAAACCGTCATCATCAAGCAGGTGAACAAGCTCATACTTCCATGGAGAAACAGCCAAACGGAAAGCAGAATCGCCGCCACAGCCGCAACGCGCAGGACGATCTGCTCCAGCACATTGTAGGGGATGCGCTTGCGTTCCAACTTGAAGTTTTTTTGTTCTGTCTGCCCAATGGCTTCGTTCATAGTCTTTTCAGCCGCCCGGCTGCCACGGAATGCCCGTACTACACTCATGCCCTGTATGTATTCCAGTGCGGCGTCCACAAGGGCGGTTTGGGCATGGATGCGTTCCGGGGAGAGCTGCCGAGATTTTTTCAGCAGACCCGCGTTGACCCAGAGGAAGAGAAGGGCACCTAACAGAAACACTATGCCGACCCGCCAATCCAAACATAAGATCGCTACGGTGAATACCAGAGTGCGGATAATGCCTACCACAGTCCGGGCAATAACCGCAAAGGACATGCCTTCGATTTCTTCCATGGTCGTGGTGGCTGCCGCCGTGAGCGCCCCAAGGCTTTGGCTGTTGAAATATCCCATAGGCATATATTTCATCCGTTCCCCTATATGGATGCGTTTATCTCCGCACATCCGGTAATTGGCCTGCCCCTCGCTGTTATGAGCCAGATACCAGAACAGAGCAGCACCGGCCACGCTGACCGCCATGGTCCCAAAGGCCACCCAAGCGGTGGCGGCAGTCACATTTTGCTCCACCAACGCCCGAAGGACGATAAGAAGGGCAATAAATTGGAATGCCTCAAAAATACTCCGCAGGAACTCGAACACCAAGCCTTTTTTCCATGTCCCAGCCTGCTTTCCGGCAAAGGCGAAAAAACGGCGGTATGCGTCAAACATGTTCTTTCCCTCCTTCCGGCTGTCCGCTGTCCCTGGCCTGTGTGTGTGCTTCCCACATATGGCTGTAAAGAGCGCAGCGTTCCAGCAGTTCGCCATGTGTCCCGACATCCAAAACACGCCCATGCTCAATGACCGCGATCTGATCCGCGCCTGTGATGGTACTGAGACGGTGTGCAATCACAATCAGCGTTTTCCCCTGTGTCAGCCGGCTGATTGCCTCTTGAAGCACTGCCTCGTTTTCAGGGTCTGTGTAGGAAGTCGCCTCGTCCAAAATCACAATAGGGGCGTTTTTCATCATGGCCCGAGCGATGGACACCCGCTGGCGTTCACCTCCGGACAGATGGCCGCCTGCACCGCCCACAATAGTGTCGTAGCCGTGGTCCAGTCCCATAATAAAATCATGGCATCCAGCGGCTTTCGCTACTGCCTCAATCTCATCATCTGTGGCCTCTGGCCGCCCCATGCGGATATTTTCCCGCACAGAAATGTTGAACAGATAGTTGTCCTGGGAAACATAACCGATTAGATCCATCACCTGCTCCGGCGGGAGGCTTTTTACATCCACACCGCCTATGGTGATGCTTCCGCCGCCAGCGTCCCAATAGGAGGCTATCAGCTTGGCAATCGTGGATTTGCCGGAGCCAGAGGGTCCTACCAGTGCAGTCATCGTGCCCTGCTTTATATCCAGCGTGATACCGTTCAAAACCTGAGTATCCTTGTAAGCGAAGGTCACATCCCGCAAAGCGATGTCCAGGCCATGGAGTTCTTTCTCCTCTGCCGGGCGGTCCAGTTCCGGCTCGTCCAATACCGCACCAACCTCACCCACAATGGTCGTGATTTTGGAAAGATCATCGGTAAGGAAAACAGCGGCGACCAGAGGGCCGACAATCCCCAGGGACAAGATCGCCGTTGTGATGAACACAGAGGACGGCAATGACCCGCCCATGTAGAGAACGCAGCCAATGGGTAAAACGCCAATCAGCACGGCGGGCCAAATCGTCATCATCAGGGCGGAATAGCCCTGGGTGGAGCGCATCCAGTCCAAAATAAGCTCTGTGTTCTGGCGGACCGCATCTGCGAATTTCCCATATGAAGCTGCGCTCTGGTTGAATGCCTTGATGACCTCGATTCCTCCGATATACTCCACAGTGGTGGCGCTCATATGCTTGCCGGCCTGTACCACAGCGCCGTACTTCTTGGGATACTCTTTCATCTGTGCCATATAACAGAGGCACCCGATGGGAATAGTAATCAGCGAGGCCAACGCCATGCGCCAGTCCAGCACAAACAGATAGATCACGATGGCGATTGGTACCAGAAGATTGGAGGTCATCTCCGGTATGATATGGGCCAGAGGGACCTCAAGCTGTTCCACCCGCTCAACGATGGTACTTTTCAGCTTCCCGGACGGAGTTGCTGTTAGGTAACCCATGGGCACACGGGTGAGCTTGCCGGCCAAAGCCCGCCGTAATTCGGACAGCACTGCGAAGGTCGCCTCATGGGAACAGCGAGTAGACAAGCCATGGAATACTGACTTTAGCACAAAGGTAGCCAGCGCAATTCCGCACCAAAGCAGATAAACAGAAAACGCCGTTTCGCCGTTCAGAAGCAGATTTACGATCTGTGCTACCGCAAAATACGGAACCATTCCACTACTCACACCAAGCACCGCAAGAAGGATGGAAAGAATATAACCGGACCTATGTGGCCGGATCAAATCAAGCAGCCTGTTGATGGGGTCTTGCTTTACCATAAAATCATCCCTTTCTGAAAATATAATAACGATGTTATGAAACGATGTTATTATATTCTTTTTTGGTTTGCTTGTCAATTCTCTTTCTGTTCAATTTTGCAGTTGACAAGGAGGAATGAGTGTGATATTATGATTACGGTGTTATGAAACAATGTTATGATATTTGTTGTATTTGAATAGGGTCAGGTGTTTTTATGGGAAAACCGCAGGTAGCCGGTGTCTATGAAAAAATATTGGAATGTGCCAAGAAGGAGTTCTTGGAGAAGGGATTTGAAGGTGCATCTCTCCGTGTGATTGCTCAAGAGGCTGGAACTAGCACCAATTCCATCTATGTCCGGTTTAAGGACAAAGTCGGTGTATTCGAGGCGCTGGTTCAGCCGGCGGCGGATGGCTTAAAGGAACTTATTCGGATCAGGCAGAACACCTTCGGGTCTATGTCTCCTCAGGATCAATCTGCACAGATCATGGAGTACAGCGATCAGCATTTTCCGGATATTCTCGCCTATATTTACGATCACTTTGCGGAATTCAAACTTTTGGTCAGTTGTTCTTATGGGACACCTTACGCTAATTTCATCCATGACCTGTCCACTATTGATGCAGAGTGCTACCGTAATTACATCGAAGCCACCGGTAGCGATGCGTTTACCAGCGGTCGGGCCTCGGAAAATTTGCTTCATCTTCTCTCCAGCGGCTTTTATTCCAGCCTGCTGGAACTTGTTGTTCACAATATTTCCCGAGAAGATGCTGAAAAAGACATGGCTCGTCTACGAAAATTTTACACCGTCGGCTGGGAGCATATCCTGCACCCATAAATACGGCAAGTTTGGGGGCCTTATGGTCCCCAAAAAAATGGACATAAGTTAGCAACACCTAACCAATATCTGTTTATAAAGGAAGGAGACTGATAAAATACAATGAAACGGGGGACTCGTGTATTCATTCTAAAGAAAGCATTGGAATTGCTTCTGACATTGCTGATCGTTACGATGATCTCCTTTATTCTGATGCAATTGTCACCTATTGACGCAGCGGAGGCGTATGCGCGAAGGAACGCTTTTGCAATCACACCAGAGTCTCTGGCAACGCTTCGGGAACAAATGGGACTGAACGACCCGTTGCCGGTACAGTATTGGAACTGGGTCAAGGATGCGGTACATTTGGATTTCGGGACATCCTACACCAACGGACGAGATGTTTTTCAGGAGGTCACACAGGCGTTTTCCATCACAGCCACAATTGTTCTGTTGACTGCGGTAGTACAAGCTATTGGAAGCCTGATTGTAGGATGCGTTTGTTATTGGACCCGGAGCAACTGGGTTGGCAAGCTGATGGATTTTATCTGCATCGCAGGAATATCCATTCCCTCCTTTTTCTTTGCCACCTCATTCTTGGATGTCTTTGCCGTCCAGTTGCAGTGGATCAATGTGGCCGGAAACACCGGTCTGATGCGGTATCTGCCTGCCGCTCTTTGCCTGTCCGTCAGCGGTATGGCCTTTTTCGGTCAACTTCTGGCAGGCGGCGTCCAGAGAGGCATGAATGAAGACAGCGCCTTCTATGCCCGATGCCGGGGATTAACGGAGCGCCGTATCATGCTTCACCATGCGCTGCCACAGGCCGTATCTGGATTGCTGCCCAATTTCATGCAGATGATGGGACTGTGTATGGCTGGTTCTATGATTGTGGAGCGGATTTTCTCCCTTCCAGGTCTGGGATATTTGATTATCGACAGTGTGCTGTATCGGGATAATCCTATGATCCATGCCACAATCCTGTTTTTGGCCTTTTCCCTTGTGTTTTTCAATATTGTTTCCGATGTTATCCAGCGTGTTCTTCGGGGTGGAGGAAGGGAGGTCACAGCATGAAAAAAGTATGGAACATTCTTTCCACCGCAATTCCGATTGCCATAATTCTGTTTTGCTTCCTCGGCTTTCTGTTTGCGCCCAATGATCCCAGTGTCACAGATGTGATGAACAAATACCAGAGCGCAAGTGCTCAATATCCTTTCGGCACCGACAACATGGGGCGCTGTGAGTTTTCACGGATTCTGGCGGGCGGCTGGGTAACGATTGGCATCGTACTGGCCGGATCCGCCATTGTTGCGGTGATCGGGAGTCTGGTGGGGCTTCTGCTCGGGCAAAGCAGCACTGCGAAAAATGTGTTGCTGGACAGCATTATGAATGCCGTAACCGCCATTCCTCCGGTTGCCTATCTTATTATTTTTATTGGAATTTGGGGGAACAGCATCCCTACTATGATGGTATCCCTTACCGCCTCGCTCATTCTACGGATGATCAAGCTGGTGAAGACCCGGACGGAAATGGAGATGGCTAAGGCTTACATTATGTGCGCTGTGTCCAGCGGTGCCTCCCGGTTTCGTATTTTACTCGGTCATGTACTACCCAACATTGGCAAGGAAATCGTGCGTTTTCTCTGCCTGTCCTGTGCAGAGATGATTATGGCGATCTCTGGTTTCTCGTTTATTGGCCTGACCCTGGGGGATGATGTGATCGACTGGGGCTCCATGCTTTCTTCTGCCCGCAGCTACCTGGGAATGGCTCCCATGCTCCTGTTCTATCCTATTTTGTTTATCTTCCTGAGCACGCTGTCCTTCAACATTCTGGGCAAAAAACTGGAAAAGGAGGATCGCGCTGATGCTTGAGATTAAAAACCTGTATGTGGAGGGCAAGGGCCATGCCCAATTACTCCGCGGTGTTAGCTTTTCCATGAAGCTGGGCGAGTGTATTGGATTGACTGGGCCGAGCGGAGCCGGTAAAACCACGATTATTAAGGCGATCATGGGCGTTCTGGACCACACCTGCCGCATTCCTTCCGGAGACATCCTGCTTGATGGAGTTTCGCTTCCGGCGATGCCTCCAGCGAAGCGGCGGGATCTTTGCGGAACCACGCTGGGCTTCATCCCTCAAAATCCCATGACGGCCTTTGACCCACATATTCGGATGGGCAAGCTCATGGAGGAAACATTTTGCCTGCGGCTCAACTGCTCCAAGGCGGAAGCCCGAAAACTCGCCGCCGATACCCTGCGGAGAGTCAACCTTTTGGATGTGGACCGTGTGCTGTCCTCCTATCCCACGCAGCTCTCCGGCGGAATGCTCCAAAGGGTCACAATGGCGATTCTCTGGGCGATGCGGCCCAAATACATATTGGCTGATGAGCCGACGTCCGCGCTGGATGAGGCGAACCGTGACCTGCTGCTCCAGCTTCTGAGAGATTACCCGGAGCCCTGCGGCATCCTGTTCCTCTCCCATGACACGGCGGCGCTGACCGCGCTCTGCGGGGAGATCATGGTCTTGGAGCAGGGGCAGATTATAGAGCGCGCCACTGCGGATGAGCTGTTCCAAAGGCCCAAGGCCAACTGGACAAAGCAGTTCGCGGCGGCGTCTAAAGTCCGGGAAGGAGGTGAGTGGGAATGGACGGCATCGTGATTTCAAAGGTTTCCAAGCGGTATTTTGATGTAAAAGGCAATCCATTCCTGGCGCTCAATCAGGTGAGTTTTGAATGGAACCAGGGAGAGAACCTTGCGGTAATCGGAGAAAGCGGCTCGGGAAAGAGCACACTGGCTCGGCTGATCATTGGATTAGAAAAACCGACCTCCGGCAGCATCCAGATCAACGGAGAGGACATTTCCCATTGGAAGTTTCACCGTTGGCGACAGGAACGGCGCCGCATCCAGGCAGTCTTTCAGGATGCCTCTGGCACCATGGATCCGGCCTATTCTGTCTATCACAATGTGGAGGAGGCCCTTCGTAACCTCAGTGAACTGAATGCGAAGGAGCGGCGTACCCGGATCGACGAGCTGATGACATTGACGCATATGAGCCCCAAACTCCTCCAGGTGCCTGTTCGCCAGTTATCCGGTGGTGAACAGCGCCGCTTATCCCTGCTGCGAGCCTTGTCTCTGCATCCGAGTTATCTCATTCTGGATGAGGTGACCAGTGGGTTGGATCTGATTTCTGCCGACGCCGTTTTGTCGGTGTTGGAGAAATATCATATGCAATATGGATGCGCATATCTGCTGATTACTCACGATAAGCAGAATGCCTATCGAATTGCGGATCGCATTCTGGAAATGCAGAAAGGAGAAATCACAAAAATTGGGCATCGAAAACAATGCTAAAAAACATTTAGAAAGGAAGTCGAACATGAAAAAGAAAAGGATTCTTGCTCTGGCGATGGCTCTGTGCATGAGCCTGATGTTGGCTGCCTGTGGCAGCACTCCCACAAACTCGGACCCCGCAGACACTGGCAGCGGCGATGATGAGGTCAGCACCACCAAAACCCTCACAATGGCGATTGCCGCTGAAACCACCACTCTTTCCCCACTCTACATGGGTAATGCAAATATGTGTACCGATATGCTGGTCTATGAAAATTTGGTCAACTATGAAAATGGCGAGATTGTTCCCGGGCTGGCGGAGCGCTGGGAGTTCTCTGATGATGGTTGCACCCTGACCTTTTATCTCCGCCCCGGCTTGACCTTCCATGATGGGACACCCTGTGACGCCGAGGCGGTGAAGGCAAATCTGGAGCACAAGCAGTCTAACCCCAGCTTCTACACGCTGAAAGCGGTAACGGATATTGAGAGCATGGAGACTGTGGATGATACCACTCTGGTAATCCACTACACTCATCCTTATTTTGCCTATCTCAATGACTTCTGCTGGAACGATGTTATGACAATCTGCGCTCCCAGCCTACTGATTGCAGGGGATTTCCAGACGGTCAGCGACGTATCCGGCACCGGACCCTATGTCTATGACGAATATGTTGCCGGCGAATACACCCGCTTTGTCCGTAATGAAAACTACTGGGGAGATGCGCCTTATTGGGATGAGATCATTGTCAAATACATTCCCGATTCTACCTCCCGCATCCAAGCCCTTCAAACTGGTGAGATTGACATGATTTACGGCAGCGCCCTGTTGACCTATGAGGAATATCAGCAGGCATCCACCCTTCCCGGTATGGCTGGCCAAATGGCAGATTTGGCTACCCGGGCCCGCGACATCACTCTGAATGCCAGCCGTCCGGCGCTGAATGACCTGCGGGTGCGTCAGGCCATTGCCTATGCCATCAATAAAGAAGAGATCGTCGAGGGCCTGACTTACGGCTATGAGGAGGTTGCTGAACTTCCATTTACGCCGGACTCCCCCTACATGGATATTGAACTGGAAACCCACTACAACTATGACCTTGACAAAGCCAATGAGCTTTTGGATGAGGCTGGCTGGGTGATGAATGATTCTACTGGTATCCGTGAAAAGGATGGCGAAACTTTAACTGTGATATTGTCAAGATTAGTTGACACATTTATCTCAAAGATATCACTGACTATGCT
>OFMJ01000865.1_pt1 | contig 26965 bp, 36 predicted proteins | sample 1541801 | NCBI WGS metagenome assembly OFMJ01 (sample SAMN04209234, study PRJEB22552) | human gut metagenome | biome: gut; material: feces | host: Homo sapiens | place: USA: Oklahoma
CGTGAACTGCACCTGCTGCACCTGCCTCAGACTGCATCTCTGTAATCTGAACGGTACGGCCAAAAATATTCTTTCTGCCTTCTGTTGCCCACTCGTCTGTATGCTCAGGCATTACAGAAGAAGGGGTGATGGGGTACATAGCTGCTACTTCAGTAAACGCATATGATGCATGAGCGGCAGCCTGATTACCATCCATGGTTTTCATTTTTCTTGCCATTTGATTTTCCTCCTACAAATGTGAATGTGCCTGTCCCCGAAAGGCTTTTTCGGAAACAGCGTCTGTCCGGAAAAATGAGCCGGACTTTAAGTCCCTCAGATAATGAGAGACCGACCTGTTAATATTATAGCAACTTTTTATCATTTTGCAAACCGGAAAACAACAAAATCACGTATTATTTTGCATACAATCTCTTTTTCCCGAAAAAAGCAAACAAAAAAAAATGGGTCTGAGAAAAACAAAATTTGTTTTTCTCAGACCCCTGAATCATCCGTTCTCTATAAACTTTCTCATGTTCCCGGATTTGGAACAATCAGCTGTGCTCCGTCTCCTCCCGGCGCACCAGACACCTCGGCGCTTCCCGGAGCTGCAGATCCTGGCCCATTTGAACCTCCCGGCGCTGCTCCCGGAGTCGGAGAAACCTGCTGGCTGCTGCCTTCCGGCGCAGGCGCTGCCCCACTGTTTCCTCCTGGTGCAGCTCCAGAGGAACTGCTGTCTGTTCCTGGAGCACTTCCCGGTCCGCTGTTTCCATCTGGAGATACTACTGCAGAAGAGCTTCCCTCCTGCGGTCCGCTGACAGACGGATTGGACGGATCTGTAATGCTCTCAATCAGCTGAGTGTCACCGGAGGACTCTGTAGGCGCCATTGTTCCTGAAGTATTCCGCAGGATAACCGGCGCATGTCCTTTATAAGTAACCGTGTGATCCACCTCCTGGCTGACCACTTCTCCGTCTTTAGTAATCACCAGTCTCGTCTCCCACTGGCTACCCTTGCTGCCGGAGCTCTTCACCTTTTCTGCACCCGGTTCTACGGTTCCGTCCTCTTCATAAACCGGAGCCGGAGGATCCATGTCCTTCAGCTTAGTGGATTTTAAAGAATGCTTTACGCCTTCCTCCAGAACAGGAATTCCATATATGGAAATCGTCACCTCCTGGTTTGCATAGCTGGCTCGAATGCCTACTGCAGTAGAGGAATTGTTGACAAAAGCATAATCTGGTCCACCCCAGCTTACAGTCGCATCTGTTCCCGGCGTTACATAAGACGGCTCAAAGGTATGAGAACGGCGGGTTGTGGTTTTCAATCCAGCCTTGACAACCGCATTATATAAGGTAGAAGAAGTCTGACATACACCACCGCCAATCTCCTGTACGACCTCGCCGTTGTTATAAGCAGCTGCCCCCTGGTATCCCTTGGCTTCTGTTCTCTGACCAACCCGGTCATTGAAAGAAAATTCTTCTCCTGGCTGGAGAACAATGCCGTTGATCGCCTGACAAGAAAGCTTAATGTTGTTATTGCGCTTGCTGTTGGACGTTGTCTTTGTTGTAAAACTTCCAATGGTCTTATACTTTTCCCTGGCAGCAGCCTCAGAAATCTCCGGCTCTACGGGATTCATCACTGCTGTCACCACTGCGCCGAAATCCTTTCGATTCACAGCATCCAGAATATCTGCAGCCAGCTTCTCCTGATCCACTGCCTGACCGGCCTCCTCTCCAGAAAATACAAATTTTCCAGAGGAAGCATCGTAGCTGGAAATAGAACCGTTTTTGGCCTTTTTATCCCACTGCGCAGCTGCCTTGGCTGCCTCAGACTTCGCTGCGTCTTCCAGTCCGCTGGTATCCAGCGTATACGACTCCTTCGGCATTCCGGAATAAATCTCTGTCAGAAGAGCCGATACCTTTTCTTCCATCAGATCTGCAACCTCATAGGTCTGATCCTGCCAGGTCACCTTCATCGACCAGCCAAACTTGTCCAAAATAGCACTTCGCGCCTCATCCATAGTCATGCCGGTAATATCAATGCCTTCCACGTATACGGTCTTCTCCGGCCCTGTAGTCAACTCCACAGCGCTTTCTGACTCTGTTTCCTCCGGCTTTGCCCCATTCATTCCCTTTATCAAAAAGGCGATACAGCTGATTGCCAAAATCAGCACCACACCTCCTATGGCAATTTTCATAAAGCCAGAATCAGATCCTCCGTTTCTCCGGCTGTTTCTGTTCCCCTGACCGCCTCTTGCCGAAGAGGTTCTGGAAGAAGTGCTTCTTCCTGAACTACTTCTTGTGCTGCGGGAAGCTTTGCAGCTTCCTCTTTCTTCCCTGTACTGCCCCGTTTTTCTGCTTCCTGCAGAGGAACTGCGGCCGCGGGAATTTCCTCTTGCCCTGGAGCGTCCTGCTCCACGGCTGCTTTCATGTTCATTCAGATTCATATTCTCACCTGTAATTTTGCTAACTATTCAGGACAAGAAGATATTCCGTCCTAAACAGTTATTAATTTTATTTGTAACACAGTTTTTGTAGTCTTGCACTTACTCAGTATAGCATAGATTTTAAAAAAAGAACTAGCAAAAATCTTTAAAATTATCTATCTTTTTCTGTCAATTTTGGATAGTTTTTTATCTGTATTTTTCTCCTCCTGCTTAACCCTCAGTCTGCGGTGCACGGTTTCCCGTAAAAGCGCATACAGCACAGAAGTCAGCGGTATGAAAATCAACATTCCAAGGACACCCATCATACTGCCGCCCAAGGTCACGGCTACCAACACCCAGATGGACGGCAGTCCTACTGACCCGCCTACCACATGCGGATAAATCAGATTGCCTTCAATCTGCTGGAGAATCTGAAATACTACAATAAAAATCAGGGCCTGCACCGGACTGACCAAGAGAATCAAAAAGGCTCCCACTGCGCAGCCTACAAAAGCGCCAAAAATAGGAATCAGCGCTGTAAAAGCAATCAGAACTCCAATCAACAGAGCATAGGGCATCTGCAGCAATGTCAGAGTAATAAAAAACATAGAACCTAAAATCATAGCTTCCAGACACTGTCCCGTAAGAAAACTGGAAAAGGTCTTTTCTGTAAGCTTTGCCACACGAGCCGTCTCCAATGCCGCTTTTTCCGGCAGAAAAGCCTGCAAAAGACGTCCTGCCTGACGAGCCAGATTCTCTTTCTGAAGAAGAATATACAGGGCAAACACAAAGCCAATACAAAAGGTAGCCACGCCATTGACAATGCCTACTGCTGCCGAAACTGTCGTAGACAGCACAGTTCCCGCTCCATGTCCCAGGAAGAATACAATCTGCTCCAGCGTACTTTTCCAGTCAATCTCCACACTGCTGATATAGGTTTCTATCTCTGGATAATCTGCAAACAGCCCTTCCAGAGCCCTCTGCACATTAGCAAAAAACTGCGGAATACTCCGCTCCAGTGTCATAATGGTTCGAAACAGCTCCGGGACTACCAATACCATCACCACAGCCAGAACGCCAGCAACCCCAACAATGGCAAGAATCAAACAAACCGGTCGCTTGTAACGGCTTTCCTTTTTCACAAGATGGCTCCACAGACGATTTTCCAAAAAACGCATCGGCACATTCAAAGCAAATGCGATGGCTCCGCCCAGAAGAAAGGGCGCCAGCATCTTAAGCAGTGCCCCTGCGGCAGCAAACAGCTTCTGGTAATTGACACCAACTACAACAACCGCCACCGTAAATACAATCAGTCCCCGAAGTCGGCGGACTGTTTCTTCATTCATGTTCATACTATTTTTTCACGCCTTTCCCTTTTTTCACATTTACCTCTTATTATACACAACAAATCCTGGACTGTAACGTAAAACTTTCTGAATTATTTCTAAACATGGAAACAGTGACAGGCCACCTGACATATAATTTCAGTGTAAATAAGTTTTGGAGGCTTCAATATGAGTGATTTAGCAGCAACAAACTGTGGATGTGACTGTAACTGCGGCTGTAATACAGGAGGAAACGGCTGCAATCTGATCTGGCTGATTCTGATTCTGTGCTGCTGCGGCGGTAATTTTGGAAACAGCGGAGGATGTGGATGCGGAGGATGTGAACATAGTGGATGTGACTGGATCTGGATTATTCTCCTTCTTTGCTGCTGCGGAGGCAATTCCTTCTGCTGATAAAAGTGCAGCTAAAACGGTTCTTTTCTGAAACCGGCTTCGCCCCCTGCATCCAGGGGGCGTCTTTCTGCCGGCAAACCGTTTATGTTTTCTGTTTCTTTCCTGTATTTCCCTCCTGCGTTCTCTGAATCTGTCTTTCTTCTTCCTTCTCTTTATTTCTCCGGCATACCTCACAATCCTCATCTATTTCGTAAACCGCATTTCCATCTATAACAAGTCTTATTGACATAAAATCAGCCTCCTGTACCATTACTATATGCAGTCGGAATGAATTCCTTGAAAAACGCATATATTGTTTCAAAACAAAAAAGGATTTTTTCATGAACGATGATGCGGAAAAAGACATACACCTGACCGAATTCGATTATCTGACAGCAGATCCAAAGCTGCAAATGATCAAGGCCGCCCTTCCCTATATGCCGGTTCCTCAGCAAAGGCTCATTTGTCTTCTTGTTAAAATGCAGGAGCTCAACCGAGCCAGAACCATGTTTTCCGAGGAAGGCGTCTCTGCCATGGGACTTTCCCACAGCTCCTCTTCCAGATACTCTCCCCTGGAAATGCTGCAGGCCATGAAGCCCTACGCTGGCCCTAAAGAACGGGACATGATTGAAATGATAGAAAACCTGCAGGTTATGCTGCAGGCCATGCAGATGCCCTAAAAGGAGGTCTTTATGATTGATATGAAGCACTGGCAGGAGGATCCGCGCCTGAAGCAGATGGATCCGAAAAAGCTGCAGTACATAACCGATTTTGCCGGACGGCTCACCTCCATGTCCAAAAATCAGCTGATTCCTGCACTTCTCCAGCTTCAGGCCGATGCGGCCAGAAACCACATCCGCTTTTCCGATTCGGAAACAGAGCTTCTGGTTTCTATTCTTAGCGCAGACATGAATCCTGCTGAAAAAAAGAAGCTGGAAACTCTGCGATTTTTTGCAAAAAAACTGGCTGCCAGGTCCTCCTGACAGCCGGTTTCCTTTTCCTGTTTATCATCCTGTTTCATCAAAAAACTGTTTACTCCATCTGTACTTCCGGAATCTGAGGCATAATCACAATCCGGGCATTTTCCCCCAGCTGCTGCACCAGGAGCCTGACATATTCTTCTGGAATGGCAATACACCCTTCTGTCCAGGTTTTCCAGGTATGAAGCCCATGAAGGAAAATAGCAGATCCTTTTCCCGGAGTTCTCTCCTCTGTATTATAATTCAAAACCAGGCTGTACCGATACTGAGGCATCACCCCAATCAGATGCTCCGCAGAGCTCCAGTCTTTTTCCACCTGGCTGATATTTACCATCTGATTATAGTATCTGCTGTTTCCATCATCTACCCAGTAATCCCCCTCATCCAGCTGCTTATAGGGAAGATGGCTTCCTGGATTTTCCAGACTGCCGAAGGCCTGAGTAAAGGAATAGATTCCCAAAGGTGTCCGCCGATCTCCCTCCCGTTTTTCCCCGGACATTCCGTCATGACCGCAGTAGCCCTCTGTGCAAAATTCCTCCTTCCAGAAGCTTTCTGCCAGAGCTGCCTCCGAAGCTTCTGCATTCTTCTCCCGCACATAGTAGCCGACCTTCACACTGGAACTGTCCATTCCGGTTCCTGTGACAACTACAAGCTGATCCACCATAGGATCGTTTGCTGCATCCAACTGCTCCAGCACAATGCCCAGCCCATTTTTCACCATCTGCGGTTCCTCCTTCTGCACCTGTCCGGGACTTAAAACCAATCCTTCTATTCTGCTCTGTTTGGTTTCCCCAGACTGACCCGCAGCCACAACAGGAGATGCTGCCAATGACCGAAGCTGCAGTCCGGTCTGCGGAATGCAGCCCAGCCCAACGGCTCCCATAACAAGAAATACTACCCCAAGGGCCGCCTTTCTCCAAAATTTCTTTTTCATCCTGTAATCCGCCTTTCTAAAAATGGCGCAGATACGAGGTTCCTATCTGCGCCATTTTCTGTTGCCAGGGTTTACTTGCAAACAATAGAGTTTCAATTTTTCCTCATTGTTTTCAATGTAACCCTTGATTTTATTGTTTGATTTACGCATTATTTTTTATATTTTTTTGTTTGAATTTATTTTCAGTATCATTTTAGTATCAAATTAGAAAGTTTACTTTGCTTAAAATTAATAGATTATATTTAATATATCACATATTTTGATATATTTCCATGGTATATTAAAAAGAGGCGGTCAGGCCGCCTCTATGTATGCTATGCAACTTTATTTTGAAACAAATTCAATATAAATTCTCTGCCAATCTGTGTGATTCGTCTATGATAGATTACCTTTCCGCTATCAAGAACTTCCTGCTTAATTTCTTCATATCCCAAATTGCTGTACTGTGAATACATGACCCAAGTGTTATTCACTTGATACTGTATTTTCTTTTCTGCCAAAAGTTTGTTTAACTGAATTGCAGACTTCATATTCAGCTCTTTTGCAATTTCCGTCATGGTATAAGTTTTATTCACATGAGTAAGGATTGCATTTCTGCGCTCAGCTGCCACTCTGGCAGTTCGTTCTTCTTTCAGTTTTGTTAGAAGTTCAATTCCAAAGTCTGGATTGTTGAGAATGTCGTCGATAACTTTATCAGTAGCGTAGATTCCATGCTTGCGGATAGAAGGTATAATTTCATCAGCTACTTTTGCTTGAAATCTTTCAGCAACTTCATTTTTTGCTTTCATAGCAAGGCGATAAAAGATGTTTTCGGGAATAAAAATATCTTTCGCAACTTCCTGCGAAAATCCAATATCACTTAAATATTGCCTTACTGTATTCCATCTAACATACTCAGTTCCTTTACTATTATCGACAAAACCCAACCCCCTTGCTATTGTTTCCAATTTCAAATACGCTGTTCCATTCTTCTCGTAGCATTCAATACCTTCAATATTCATCACTTTTAATTCATTCATGCTGCCACCCTCTTATAATTCAAACCAAATACAGTAACTAGTTCTTTCAGTGCTTCACGGTATGTCTGCGGAACTTTTGGCTTTAACTGTTCTTCCATTTCATGAAAACGCTTCACATACTTTGCCGTAAATAAAATCCCCTTTTCTCCGGTAAATTTGTTAGCAAGAAAGTCACAGCCAAGCTTTGTAATATTATAGCATTTGTTTTCTTTTCCACTGAAATCTTTGTAGGAAGAAAGAATGAAATAATCACTCACCACGAAATTGTTGTCAGTTAAGATCTTTATAATTCCAACTGATTTCTGGTCTCCCTCTAACTTCCTTAACAACTTCCAATGTTCTGTTTCCACCATCTCCGCCACTTCCAACGAAGAAATGGTTTTCTCTTTCGTAAAAATGTTTGTAATACTGTGCATAACACACACTCCTTTCATTTTTACTTTTAGCGGTCAACATTTCGCCAACCGCCCAGTAATTTTGGAGTGCTGCTGGAGCATACCCAGCAATGAGTTCCACTCTTATATGGAAATCCCGGAGGATTATTCCCTAAAAAACGCAAAAAAGAGCTAGACAAGCTCCGGCATCAGCCATTTTACAGGAATTTTCCAAACTGATAGGTCTTTGGGGCTTTTCTAGCTCAAAAAAATAATAAATAATATGCGCTATAACCATCATTTAATTGTGGATAAATGATAGCACGAACTTATGTTCTTGTCAACAACTTTAGTCAACACCTGCCCATCCAGTCTTGAATGTACGTCTTTGGAACCTGTTTTGTCCTCTTCTCGTTGCATTAAAAACATCATCATCACCAATATGCAAATCTTTTTGTTCAACAACATCTATCAGCTTTTCAAGTAACTGGTTTTGTCTTCTGATTTCAAATTGCTGTTCTGCCATTTGAACATCTCTTTCCATTCTCATATCATGTCTGAACCTATCCAGGTTATAGGATTCAAACTGTCGTGCTGGTTTGGGGACATAAGTATTTAACTTGTACTTTCCGAATTCCTCAGACATTGTAGCCACCACTCTGGAGATCCACTTGGTATTTTTCTCCAGAGGAACTACTGCCTCCGACCCGCTGCCCTCTAAAAGCCCAACCTGTCCCTTCTCCAATACTCCACCTCTTGCAAGCTGAGGAATTCGCGGAAGACTTATTTCATTTAAATCAAAGCCGAACGTCTCGCCGCCGATGCCTGGAACCCAGTCCGGAACATCAAACTGGAGATTGTTCATTCCTCTCACAACGAAGTTAATTCCATTTTCGATTGCTCCAATCATTGAATTGACGAATCCGATAATCAGCTTAATTGGCCCCTTAATAAAGTCCGGCATCGCATCCCAGACTCCCTTGAACACAGTCTTCACACCTTCCCAGGCTTTTGACCAGTCTCCGGAGAACACTCCGTTGACGAATCCTATCACGCCTGTAGCGACAGTAATAAAACCATTCAGAGTGTCAGCGATTCCGGCAAACACAGTCAGCACAAGCATTCCTATTCCTTCCAGCACCGGAGAAATCACAGGGAAAATCTTATCCGCAACCCAGTTAAGAAGAGGCTGAAAAACGCTTTTCCAGACGTTCTCTATGAAAGTCGCTACTTCGCCAAATAAATCAATAAAGCTACTGAGCAGCGGCTGAATATGGTCCCCCCAGACTTCCGAGAACTTTCCCGCCAGAGAATCCAGCACAGGAGCGAAATATGTATTGTATCCGCTTAGCAGAGTCTCTACCACTTCGGACAAGCCATCACGAATCGAGGAAAACATAGGAGCTATATGCTTCTTATACATCTGATTGATTTCGCTCCACGTTTGGCTGAAAGAATTCGCCAGAGCTGTCAGAACCTCTGATATCGGTCCCAAAGTGTTAGATAAAGCCTCTTTAAATCCCGAAGAATTTTCCGTGATTGGTGTAAGAATCATATCCAGGATGCTTGTTCCCAGCCTTCCAGCCAGTTCTGTGGCACCCATGAATCCATCAGCGAACACCTGAACAATGTCTGCTGTAATCTGCTTTGCCGGTTCGGAACGAAACACAGTGAAGATATCTGCCAAAGCTACCTGGAGATTCGTCAAGATTGTATCAGACTGTGCCGTGATATCAAACATGGAAATGAGCCAGCTCTGGATATTTTCTTTCGATTTTCCCAGATATAAGGAAATTCCCCCTGTGATATTGTCGACAATAGTAGAACCTACCGATACAAAGCTACCAACTTTTGCTCCGGCATTATAAGCCAAAGCATCCAGCATATGGTTGAACGCAGTTGCTACTCTTCCATCGCTAAAGATTTCCTCAAAGCTTGCCCTGATACTTTGAATATTCTGGCGGATTGAATCAAACACGGACATATTACCCAGTCCCACCCGGAAACCTTTCGAGAAAAGAGACGAAAGCTCTAACAGACGCTTGCGGATGTCTTCTATTACAGGGGAGGTCTCGTCTTCTGCCGTGATGTCCAGCTCGTACTTCTCCGGCAAAGCCATATCAGGAAGCGAACCAGCCCCTCCGCCTCCGCCGGCTCCGCCCGCGCCTTCATTCGATGTCATATTATTGACTTCATGCCAGCCAGCAATGAAACCGTTCAGACTTTTCTGGGATTTCTTCGCCGCATCTCCTATTTCTCCGATTCCTCCAGCTGCAGCATCCATGTTATTCCCTAGGCTTCCAGCAGATTCCGCCATTTCAGACAGTCCGGCTCCTGCACTGGCAGCCTGTGGCTTAACCCCGAACAGCTTCCCAATGAAAGAAGAAATCAGGTTGGCCAGGCTAATGATTTTCGCCATTAAAGCGTTAATCACTGTGATAACTGGAAGGAATGCCGCCTTAAGCCCTCCGCCAATAATTCCAGCCAGATTCTGAAATTGACCCGCAAGAATCCTTGTCTGCCCAGCCCATCCGGCTGAAGTGCGGCTGAAATCTCCATGCGCGGCCGCAGTTGCCTCCATAATATAGGCATATCGAAGCTGTGCCTGTTCTGCCTGAGTCATAGCGGACACACTCTTATTAATTCCCTTTGAGTAGGCAAATTGTTGTAGGTTCGCCTGAGTCAGCACAACCGCGAACTTTTTCAGGCTCTCGGTTTCGCCGGTAAATACAGATTCAAGGGCAGTCTGTGCCACATCATGACTCACGTTCCAAAAAGAAGCTAGATCGCCAGCCAATCTGGTCAAACTTAATGCCATCTCAGTTGCTCGCTCTGGAACCACTCCCAAAGAACGAGCCATTGCCGCAAACTGACCAGACATCTTTTTAGCTGACAGCGATGATATTCCAAACAACCGAACCGAATTAGAGGCAAAATCATCTGCCATATAAGAAAGAGCACCAAATCCCTGTACAACTACATTCTGGGCTTCTGCCAAATCTGAAGAATAATTGATGGCATTCTTAATTCCAGAAATGATTCCATAAATTCCTCCGACAATTCCCATTGCTGAAAAAAGCTGACTGCTAAAGCCTTTTACCCCAGTTAGTCCTCGTTCAGAATTTTTCTCCAGTCCTTGCATACTTCCAGATAAGGACTGAATATTTTTTTGAAGATTTCGGGCTGCAGTTCCGGCTTTTGCACCTGCTGGAGCTATTTTTGCCAAGGACTCTACAACCTTTACCACATTATTATTCACTCTAGGCGCGTTTGAAAGTGATTGGATAAATGATTGAATTCCTGTAGTCAGCCTAGGAAGAGCTGAAACTGTTTTCTGAATCTTATTTCCAGCCGATGATATTCCAGAAAATGCTGAAATAACAGATGATGTTTCTTCAGATATACTTGGTGATGTAGCCATTGTATCAATAAATTTACGGATTTCCGCGGATACTCCAGGCAAACTATTCTGAACAATGGACATATTATCAGCTGAAGCACTCATCTGGGCCAGAGAAGAGAACAGCTTAGATGTCCCCGCAGACACTTTTTCTGCTCCAGCCAATGAAGCCGTAAAACCTTGAAAAGCTGTTCCCAACTGATTAAATGGGTCCATTTTTATTCCATCAAGATCATTTATCTGGCGAATCATTCTACTCAAATCAATATTTCCCAACTTTTCTATTGACTTAACAGCTCTATTTATATCTGTTGGTTTTATTGCTGATAATTTAGCCGCAGCATCTGCAAATTCACCCGCTCCCTTTGCAAGGCTAGTCAATCCATTAAAATTATCATTTATTTGAAGTTTTGAGAAATTAATTTCAGATAACTTTTTAAACCCTTTAACTGCTGAATTAATATTAAACCCGTTTAGGCTCTTCTGAAGATTACCCAAAGACTCTGCAAGTTTTCCTAATGCCCTTTCTGCGCCCGAACTATCAGAATCTATTTCTAATACCAAAGAATCAATTATATTGTCTGCCATGTTTCACCTCCTATTTTTTATTTGAATGTACCCACACAATATCTGGAAGAAGTTGATAAATGATTCTTCTTTTCTTTTCATCATCACTATCACATTCTTCTATATCTTCAAGCCCTCCTGTCCCTCTTTTTTTCTCTGATTTATATAGGTCTAAAAGTAATGAATCAGGAAGTTTGTCCAACGCCACCAGAAGCTCATTCAAAAGTTTCCATTCTGTTATCGACTCATTAACTAATAGCTGGCCATTGTCTGTCTGGATATACGGAAGACTCAAAAAAACTTGAAATTCAGCATCAGAAACCATCTGCCTAAACTCTGGCGGAGTTTTTCGGAAATCAAAGCTAAAAATATGATCCGACTGCCTATGATATTGATTTCTAAATTTTTTCAATTGAAATGCATTCATTGTACTACCTCCACATAAAAAAGAATGCCAAAACCATCATGACACTGCAAAAAGTATTCCCGTAACTATCGGAAGCTTCTTTAGAATTATGAAAAGCCTGATAAGCAAAAGCATACGCAGCGAATACTACAAACAAAGAAGTAAATAAGCGAATTAATTCCAACATAACCATTATATTTTTCCTTTCTTTTTTATTTTTTTAATATTGAAACAACTATTGCATTTTGTCAGATAAATATGGTATAATAAATATATAGAATAAAAAACAATGTTCACCTGCCCATTCTGTAATAAAGCCGTCAGCTACTTTCTCATAGCACTGGCGGCTATTTTTTCTGTTTTATTTTCTTTGTTACTCCAAAATATCGCACTCAATTGGTATCTCGTCTGGGCAGTCTCCAGTACAGTCGCCTTGGCTACATGTATATCGAGAACAATCATCGCAACCATCAGTAAAGCAAGAATATGTTTTACACGGATCCCAATCTCCGTAATGCACATATCGATACAATTCCAAAAGAGAATATCCGCTTCCGAAAATCACATCTCCATTCCTTACGCGGATTTTTGCACCAGATCCAAGTTCTCCCCCATCTGCCTGAATAATAATATTTTTGTCCTGGGACCGAAAAACGCCATTGTCATCGTTAAGCGAATAGAAATCTCCCAACTTAATTACATCGTTGGAGACGTGAAATGTCCCAATATCAATCTCAGTACCATCAATAAAACCGGCTCTCATCGTGGCTCCTGTAATCGTAGCTCCTGCAGTAATATTTCCAGAAAATGAGGCATTCCCGTTTCCATCCAGCTTAAAATTGGTGCTGTCAACGATTAATCTGTTGGATGTTAATGTTACCTTGTCTGATTCTAAAGAAAGGGCGGATGAAATTTCTCCCTTACTTACTTTCAGTTCAATCTTTTCAGCTGTCTGCTTAATGGACGACTCTGCTTCTGATAATCGCTTGACAGTAGATGATATCTGCTCAGCTGTCATTTTGAACTGAGCCTCCACATTTTTCTCTACATCAATTAATTTCGCAGATACTTCTTCAGCATTTTTTGTTAAAAACGCGGCTTTCCCCTTTAACTGGAGAATTTCGGTATTTATTCCAAAGGTATCTTCGCGAGCCGGATACCCAGTAGCCTCAATGGAATCTCGCATCCTCTGCATTCCACTTATTTCTCGTTTCATTACAAAGGTTTTAATTTTCCCATCGTTTGTATTGAAGTCAATGGACGTGCCAACATCGAGCCATGGCCTAAAATTGCATTCAATTTTTGCAGGACGATATGTCTTTCCCGATATCTTTCCAAGAATGGTATTAGCGATTTGGGTTAAGTCTTTTGCCGATTTGCCAAACAACAAAAAATTCTCTGAAATTGTGTAAGTGTTTCCGGCTTTACCGGCGCTTACTCCAATGTCTCCATCTTCATTTTTTATTGTAAGACCAGTAATCCCACTGACTATATAATCCTCATATGTTGCAGGGCTTTTGTATTTTTCAATTTGTTCTCCATTTGATGAATCGTCAAAGCTTCCAACAAATATATATTGCAGATTTCCGGTTCGATTTATATGACCAAAACACCCATTTATCTCACATATAGTTTTTAAAACGTCGAGTCCTGATAACACTTTAGGATCCAGTGTTTTTTCTACAAGCATAGAATCTAATGGAAGTGTTATGTTTTCTTGTATAACCCCTACATACTCACATAGCGAATCCCTGAATTTTTTTAATGTCATTGGGAACGAAAGGTCTTTATACCAATTCGCAACATCGGTATTGAAAAATATCATTCTATCGTAAGCCGTTATTTTTCGAATTCTCCGGTTCGATTGGCGGATAAACGATTTTACGATATAGCTGCCCAGAAGGACATCGTTATTGTTTATATCTACTGTTAATGTAAATTCCGCCCCAGTCACATCATAATCAACATCAGCCACCATAATTTCAAGCTGAGAGCTTTCGCAACTTCCAAATATTAAATCTTCGGATGACGAAAGAGACTCGATAATTTTTAGTGACTCTGTAACTATTTTGTCATTTTCTATAACAAGTGTTTGCTCGTTGTTTGATGGGAATACCGCTGACGATGGATACAGGTCTGGTGATGGCAGCAACTTGTCAAAGAACGATAGTTTAAAGTTTTTTCTGTACTTAATCGATGTACTATCATTCAAAAATAAATCTTTTACGGTATCTGGTATAATCGCCACACTATCTCACCTCCCCATACGCAATAAAAATTTCATTCCTATTTTGTTGCACTATCAACATTAAGTTCCCCGCATAGCCTATTATTCTCTTCCTTTAATCACTTTCTCTACATTAATAATTTTCGTTCTATTTCGGCTTATAGGAGGGTAGGCGGTATATTCTCCTACCCTAAAACCCTTTTAAGCCTTTTTTCTTTTTTATTTGTTATTTTGCTTTTTCTCTGAAACTTCCTGTATCTACATACCGCAAAATGCTTTCTGAAAAATCATCAAATGTTTTTATTTTATTTATTATGTCCGGGTCTGCGTCTGCTAATTGCCGGATCCTTTCTCTTTTTTCTTCCTCGCTGGCCGGATTCCCAATCATTTTAGAAATTCTCTCTTTTTCTTCTTTAGTCACTTTAAATTCCATTGGAATTTTTGAAGCGTTCCAGGCTTCTTCTGCTTCTTTTGCTGATGTATCTTTTTCCAGATAATCGGCTGCACCAAGCCGCCGCCAAACTGGATATTCCCCTTGAGATATGCCGCTGACTGTCCATTCTCCTAACAAATCCTTTCCCAGAAATTCTGGGGCTGAACCGCTATAACATTCTATTGCATCCTTTGCATTGTTTACCGCTGTATGTAGCTTTCTTGTGAAATCTCCCATCTGGGGAACATTAAAGAAATATCCGCTGCTTTTTGCAACTTCTCCCAAAATCCGCAAGCCGAAAAAGCTATCTTGAACGCAATCTTTCAATATCTCCAATTCATCTATAGACATTTTTAATCCAAAATTTCGGATGCAGTTCATTGTTTGAAGTAAATTATTGTCCAGTGGCTTAATCATCCACCGTCTAAAATCTTCTTGAATATCTTTTTCAATTTCAGATATTTTATCTATTGCAATTTCTCTTTCAGCCTGCATTTTCCCGGAAGCATCCCCCCAGATAGTAGCTGACTGAAGCAAAAATTCTTTTTCAGAGTATCTTTCTCTTGCCCTGCTCATTTTTGCGTTATAACTACCAAAACATCCATCTGCTTTTTTCTGAAAACTTGATACTATCTTTCTAATTTCTTCAAATCCTGTCATTTCTTATTTCCTCCTACAACCATTCTTTTAAGGCTTCTCTAAGTGGATCAACTTTTTCCCCTGCCAGAACTTCCGGCACTTTGGGACCGTCGATAAACGGTGCTAATTCTTCTCGTAATTGCTGCAGCGATTTATTTTTTTTTGCTAATCGCATAGCAATTTCAACCGCCGGGGATTTCGCCTGTTCCTGTCTTTTCTTTTCTGCTCTTAATCGTTGTAATTCAAAATTTGATAGCATTATTTCGCCCTCCCTTTCATAATTTCAATTTTTTTATCCAATTCTACATTAACTTTCGCTTTGCACATTTCAAGAAATGCCGCTGCACAAGCCATATCTGCCTTACAACCACAATCTTCACTTGCAAAAGCCATATAAGTATTAAACTTCAAAAATGTTTCAATAGCTTCATCTACTGCCTTATCTGACAATAAATCTTCATCACGGTTATAATTCCAACTCATAAATCTTCGTTCTCCTTTTCTTCTTTTTTTTGATTGAAAATAAAATTTCCAAAAGATAGCTGGACGTTCACGCTTTAACGCCCATTTCTTTCTCCGCGGCATCAACTGAAATTGTTTCAATGTTTTTGGTATGTTTCCAATTATTTTTTCTCTCCTTCCTGAATTTGCCAGATACCCCCCAATAGACATCTGGGCTTGATTCTTTTAACTGGCGTTTCTGGTTCCGTGATAAATTTTCAAATTCTTTTAATGTCCAAGGCGGTTTCCGTATCTTTGCCATGTTATCAACTCCTTTTTTGTAAATTTTGAAATTTTTGAGGTGGCAGCAGGAGAGGGTTTTTTATTGGTTTCGGTCGCTTCCGGGCGTTACCCCGCAGCATATAGCTACCCACAGGACCCCTACCTATGGGGTCAAAAAAAGGACTGATCCATAAAATAGATAGTCCTTCTTAAAGTACATGTCTTCTCTTCGTTAAAGTAGATTGATGTTCTTCTGTATAGCCTGCTCAAGCTCTGCGGAACCGATTCCCAAATATCTCTGAGTAATTGCTGCTGAACTGTGCTGCAGTAGCGTCTGCACCAACGCAATGTTGTAGTTACTGTCCCGATAAATATTGGTGGCAAAGAACTTCCGGAAGCTATGGGTTGATATCCCCTCATACCCCAGGTAGTCACATGCAGCCTTCAGATGCTTCTGTACAGCTCGTTCAGATATCGGAAATATCACCTCGTTGCTCTTGATTTCAGCATCTATGCAATACTGCTTGATATATTGATATATCTCCATCGGGACTGTGAAGGTCCGTGATTTCCCTGTCTTTTGCTCCACTATATCCAACCTGTATCTCTTGCCGTCCTTTACGATGTCCTTTAGCCTAAGCTGCAGTATATCGCTGATTCTCAGTCCCAGATTAGCCTCCAGCACTAAGGCAGTCGCGATTCTCTGATTCGGTCTCGAACCTAAAAAGCCTGTCCTAATCGTATCTACAATCTCTTTGTACTGCTCTTCCGTCAGTGCTAATGTCTTTTTGTTCATGGTATCGCCCTCCCGTCTTGATACCAATTTTAGCATAAAAGTTCGTATTTTACAATATAAAAGTTCGTATTTTGTGTGTTAATTTCCTCAAACCCTTGTAAACACTAGAAAAATAAGTTCGTATTTTATGTATTATACGAACTTATCTCAAAAAGACACTTCCGCCAGATAAGGACAGAGCTATCAGAAATCCAAATCTGGCTTCTCGGGCTCTGGCGCATCTATATAGGCAGCGTGACGAGAAGCTATTTCCTCCCGGCTCTGATGAGGAACCGTTATATTACGTTCCTGAGCCTCCACACTTACCGCATCACGATAACCAGCCCAGTTTTTGAAAAAAAAGCATCCTGAACCTGGGTAAATCTTATTTGACAGCATTAGCTGCTCCAAAAAAGCCGTGATAAAAGCTTTTGCTTTCGAGATCAGCTCTTGTCTCTTGGTAGAGCATCCGATTCCTTGCTCCCAGTTCCAGAGCGTTGTTCTGGTGACTGACAGAGCCACAGATAAAGACTCAATTCCTGGGCGAATCGAAGAATCTTCACAAAATTGGAAATATTCATCAATGCGCTTTTCTACCTCTGCATCCGTCTCTGGTCTCCCTTTGTCATACAGCTGCCTTAATGAGACAACTGTGCTTTTCATAAATTCGGCCGGAACTTCATTCAGTTGTCCGGTCGGAAAATTATTCGGCCTTGCCATCTTTTAACCTCCCTTTCTGTGAAAAATCCGCGTTTTTCCATTCCCTTTTTATAACGTTAAGTTGCTCACGAAGGTTGCCCCCATCCCTTTCCTTATCTGGCTCATTCTTTATCTCACGAATAAGTTTGTTCCATCTTGGAAATTCACTCATTAACCTCACCATCCTTTCTTCTCTTCTTCTCAATCCTTTCAAGTTCATCCAAAACCGACAAAATCAAAGCTTTTGAAAATTCTGATTTATTCATAAGCTGTTTAGCTTCTTCAACAATTGCATCCCATTCCATTTCAGAGCCGAAATTGTTACACCATCTCTTGTGGAAGTTCCAGGCTTCTCCCCACTGGCTAAAGTATCGATCTTTAAAATCCATGTTACATCTTCCTTTCATTTACCGGGCCAGATAAGCCCGCAAACCCTTGATTTTACAGCATTTGTGCAAAATGTGCATTTTCTATGTTATTTTTTACAGTTCACTCCTTATAGGCAAATTACATATAGAATGCACAAAATGCACATTGCCCTGTTTTTAGTGAAAAGGTATATCTTCTGAATCCGTTATTTCTTTGAAATCTGAGTCCATAACGTACCCTTTTACGACATTTTTTACTGTCTTCCCGTCTACAGTTCCGGTCGTTGAAAAGATTCGTTTATTCTTCAATTCCGAAAAGAAATTTGATTTGTTCTCACAGCCGAAGCCATTCTCATCACACCAGCTCGCATATAACTCATACACTTCTTTGGCTTTACTATTTTTGTCTGACTTAACCAGGCATTCATTAATGAAGTTACCAACCTTATCGCTGTCCGAACGATATTCATTTGTAGCGGCTGTCACAGCTTCAGGAGGCTGGAGTCCTTCCTTTCTGTACAGCTGCAGTCCCTCTATGCACCAATTCAAGATTCCTGATAGTTCCTTCTGGCTTTTCAGCTTATTCTTCAGCTTCATGTCACGCTCATGAAGTTCAAAATGCCGGTCGAAAGTAATTACATTGATTCTACCGGATGAAAATACAGTGTCGTCTGTCACCATCGGAAGGTAGTTCGTATTAATTACGAGCTTAAATTTAGGAATGAAGGAAAATTCCCTCTGATGCAGATGCCTGGCAGTAATCGTATCTCTTCCGAGTAATGTCTTTAATAAGGCCGTGTCAAATAACATCCTTTTAGGCGGCTCACTGGCGTTGCAAAATCGGCATCCGGCGAGCCTGGCAATATCTCCATTCGCCTGTCGGCTGTCATTATTCTGCTTAACAGCTAAGCTTTCCGGCCTCATGGTCAAAGCATAGTCACCTAACATATGGACCAGAGTTTCGCAAAAAGTGCCTTTTCCGTTCCTGGTAGTGCTGCCGTATAAGATAAAGCACGTTTCTTCCTGGGTGTTTCCCGTCAATGACAGTCCGGCTATCTTCTGCAAATATTTAATTTTATCCCGATCCCCCTGCATAATCTCGTTGAGGAATTCTTTCCACTTATCGCACTTTGACTCCGGATCGTACTCAGCATTGCATATCTTTGATAAGAGCATATCCGAATCATGCTCCATAAATTTGACAACATCGCCAGACAAATCAAGGGTTCCGTTCTGGACGTTTAAGATCTCGTCATTTACGTCCAGCTGTTCATCAGTAAAGTAGTAAACATCCTTACTGTCCTGCAGCATATTATTCCGGTTCCTGATGCTACAAAGCGGAGCGACTGCTTTCAGATACTTACCTTCAGGGTCAACGTTTAAGGCATACTTGATCAGTGCGTCTGACAGTTCTTTTGCTGATGCCCTGGCCGCCAGCCCCTCTGTGTCAGTGCTCCAGCGCTTCCCATCATAGGCCATAAAGTCTTTTCTGGTAGGATTGTAACGATGTTTATTTTTAAATACGTCCGCATACAGCCTACCGAAACCTTTATCTGTCGTCTCATACCGTTCAGCCTTTAAATCAGAAAGTGTTTGCTCTAGTGTCTTTACCATTCGCACGCATACCTCCGATCACGTCCTGGAACCCGACTCGATTCAAAGGCCCTTTGCGCTATAAGTTCTCTTATTTCTTCTCTTGTGGCTTCAAATGCCCCAACCTCTGCCAATATATCCAGGCAGTCCAAGAGCCACTCCGGGCGGTCAGAAGACAATCCATGCCCCGGATTTGGCTTCGTTCTTCTGTATGTATTCATATCAGATGCAGTTAACACGTCAAGCCTGTACTCTGCTTTCTGTATTTCACTTTGAATATAAGTCCACAAATCACTAAATGGCTCTATTTCGCCTTTTTTAAGGATAAGCCTATATTTCTCCAGTTTGTCTTTTAACCGACTTATTTCGCCAAATAAAGCAGTGTAGAAAGCCTTTTTTCTGGCTACTCTCTTCCGTTCCTCTGCCTCCTCCTTCTGTATCCTTTTCCTGACATCTCTTCTGTCCTGACGGCTACCAGAGAAGCCGTAATACTGTGTTAATGCTTTCAATGCTTCCCATTGGCTGCAGCTCTTGACATAAGCATACAAGCATATAATGTCCCCACTTTTATTGCCGTTGGCGAAGTCGCAGAAGCGATTACTCTCCGGAAAAATCGCAAGGCTGGCTGTCTTATCCGGAGTTAATGGACTCTTGACAAAGTAGATGGTTCCGCGCCGCCGAGGTGTCATGTAATGTTCTTCAGTTATTTTTCTTATTCCAATCTTATTTAGTTCCTCATTTACAATTTTAAAATTTTCCCTCATTCAATGTTCCTGCCCATCCATATGTCTGTTAATGTTCCTGCTTATCTATACTTTGGTTTACCAGATATTCATCCAGCTTTTCTCTTATGTACAGGTTTTTTCGGATTCCTAATTTAACCAGCGCATGAGCTTTTGTTGCCACATCTACCAATCTCTTCCTTCCGATGTTATATCTTGCTCGCGCCTGAGCTTCGTTCAATGTAATCACCTGATCCAGATTCATATTATCCATGTTCGTTCTCCTTTCTGGGTACAAAAAAGGACACCTGTTTCCAGATGTCCCACTTTCATACTATTATTATAGAACATTTTTAGTGGTCATTGGAACTCACTTTTTAAGGACAAAGTCGAACATTTTCGCTTTGTTTTTGGCATGTTCGTTGTAATATGAGTCTCTAATATTCTTTTTCTTTAATCTTTACCACTAACTGTAATGGTTTCGGCAGTTCAGATTCCTGTACTTTTACTATCAACTTCTGCGCCGATTCCACTCTATTTTCATCTTCTTTTATTTCGATTACGGGTATTTTGATTACTTCCTTTTCTTTACTTCTGCTTACAACAGTTATTTTAATGTCACTCATTTTAATTTTCCTCCCTGATATACAGATATTCCAACAGCCGATAAACTCTCCGCAGCGTGTACTGGCTCTGCACCTTGTCCAGTAATTCAATAATCATTTTCTTGTAATCCATTTTCTTTCTCTCGAATTTCATTGTTTTTCTTAATATTTTGGGCAACTATATCGCCAATGTTAGTTTGAATTTTCACTAAATAATCAAATATAATGTTTACATTCATAAAGACACTTCTAGTATTGACGTACTGAACAAGCGCATCACTCATTGTCTTTGGCTCCTTCATGTCCGATAGAGTCTCCCATGCTGAATTCACACAAAACAACGCCTTTTCAAAATCAACATCCAGTAAATCCAATTTGTCGATGATTTCACGCTTTTCATCAAGCACATCCTTAATAATTTCGCTTGCTAAAGTTTCATTGTGCATTTTCTTAAATCCTCCTTGATTTTCTGCCGTATAAACCGTATAATCAAGGCATATCCGGCTATTGTGTAGGTGTCCGGGTTACTTTGCCTTTGAGGAGTCGGCCAACTCTTCAAAGGCTTTTTTCAGTTTTTCCAGTTCCTTCATGGTGTTATCATAGGTTTCCAGCATTTTGTAATATCGCCATTCTGGAATCATAATCATCTTTTGTGTGTTCATGCTTCATCTGCCTTTCTCATATATTTCTTATATAAATCCATAACCGAATCAGAAACGCCGCTGCTATATATCTTCCGAATATCATCTATTACATTCGGATGCAGCATCTTCAGCCATTTCAATAAATCAGAACGGCTATTCACAGCTAAACTTTTTCGATCTCCGACAAAATCGATTCTGTATCTCATGCCGCCACCTCCTGCACCTGTGACCGCCCAAAGAACCGGTTTTTTTCATGGCTGCCAGCTCTTCAATTACTTTGTCATAAGCTTCTAGCATCAGCTCATATTGTTCTACTGGAATACAAATACACTTTTGCATAGTAACCTCCTTAGTATATTCCTTCATCTTCCAAAATCTCAATTTCCTGGACAGCTTCTCCAATTCCGTCTGAATCCGTCCAGTCCAGTTCATGATCTTTAAGTGTAATCACTAAATTGCCGTTTTCGTTAATCTCAAAACCACAATATCCATCAATGCCTATTTCCTGGCAATTCATCAAGATCTCCACGATTTCACGAACTTTGTACATCTTCATATCCCTCACCTATCCTTCACAGTTAAGGAAGAGACCTTCATCGTCCAGAATAAATCCCAGACGAATCAGTTTTCCATTCTCAATCTTAACAGCATCCAGGAATACCCTATCATCTTCTTTCATAGTCTCGACTGCTGTGATGAATGCCCCCTGCAGTTTCTCCAACTCGCAGCGGTCAACATTGTTATAGACTCTTCTTGGCTTCTCGGCCTTTTCCTCTCTGGAATCATCCAGAAGATACAAAGCTTCTGCGACCTCCATATCTTCAATTTTATTTTTTTCGGCATAAGCCTCAACCTCGAAGTCAAACAGCGTTTCCGCCGTATCATGGTCAACATCACACCGTTCCATTATGTCCTGCACCATTAACTCCTTCTTAATATCCATATCCATTTTCTTTTCTCCCTTCTTTTTTAACTTTCTGCCTCAAAACCGTAAAATTTTTTCTGAAAAAACGCAGTTGGAACTTTGCCCGATACAGTCAGGTAGCCTTCCGCCTTAAGTTCCGCGTTCATTTCCCGAATCATGCTATAAGCCTTGCCGGTAGACACGCCGACTACCTCCGCCACCTCCTGGGCTGTTAAATACTGCTTTCTCAAGCACAACATCTCCTTTCGATTCTTAGCCACCGCCCCCCGGTGCTTTAATCTTCTAAAATTTCAGTTACATCAACCTCAAGAGCCTTTGCAATACGTCCTAAAGTTGCCGGACGAACGCTTTTACCACTAATTGCATTGTAAATAGTAGGCATTGATATTTTTGTTTTGCTTTGCAAGTCCTCTGGATTCATGCAGGCTCTTGCCATTGCTAAATTTAATTTCATCTTATTAATCTGCACGTCATCTCCCCCCTTCATTTTATAAGTTTAGCCTTATATTATCATAAGTTTTAGGTTTTATCAATACATATTTTTTCTATTTTATAAGTTTTAGCTTTTATTATTATTATTTTTATGATAAGCTATAAGCACATATTAAAGGAGTAATCATATGACAATAGGTGATAATATAAGGCGTTTCAGGAAAAGAGAGGGACTTACTCAACAGCAATTAGGTGATAAATTAGGAGTTAGTCAGTCCGCTATAGGACAATTTGAAAAAGGGACTTCTTTAAAAATTGAAACAATACAAAAAATAGCTGCTGCACTTAAAATATCTGTTACAGCATTATTAGCTGGAACTGATATAAACTACAACGAAGTTTCTAAAACTAAAGACACAGATACTAAAAATATGATGAAGCGTCTTGCTTTGATAAAATTTTTAGATTGTATTTATTCTGATGCGTATATTACAAAAATTAAAAGATATGATCCTGATACAAATGAAGACATTTATGTTCACGAATATGTGTCTATAGGTACTGATATGTATAGCTGTGGAGAAATTGCAATAGATGATGAAACTGTAAAAACATTAATTAATATACTTGAAAACATATGCAAACAAATTATTTCCCTAAAAGGTGAACATGGTGCATCTTATGAGGGAGAATTTGTAGATAAGAATGGCTGTTATCATATTCTAAAAGAAACATTAAAAATCACCACTGAAGTAAAAAATAAATATGAAAAAATGTCTACAGATGAGATTAATAATTATAAAGAAATGATATTAAATAATTCCAACAAAGAAGAATTTTTGATTGAAGAACCTATTATTTATAAAAAATCACAAAAACCAAAAGGCAACAACTCAGAAAATGAGGATTAACCAGCTCAATCTTGAGCCTGTCCCATGACACTATAATATACTTACCCGGGGAACCGGGGGACGAGCTGCACCCGTTCCGAGCCTGTTCGGAGGTGGTGCCAATGAGTACATACGAGGAATTACAACTAATAGTTTCCGTTGCGTTGCTTATAGTTGCAATACTGACTTATACCAATAAAAAATAGCCCGTCCTGACCCTGCAAAAGTCGACGAGCTATTTTTCAATAGTTTAAAGCTTAATCGCCGGGGCGGGGAAGTAGCAGTTCCCTTCCGGCTCTCCTGTTAAGTATATTATATGTCATCCATAAAAATTCGTCAACCTTCGTTTTTTAGCCACCGCCCCCGGCAGAAATGGAGGAAGATAATGCCAACTTATAAAGATGAAAAGACAAATACCTGGTACTGCAAATTTTATTACACTAATTGGCAAGGCCAGAAAAAACAAAAACTAAAAAGAGGGTTTGCCCGAAAAAAAGATGCTGCGGAATGGGAAAGAAAATATCTGGAACAGTTTGCTAAAAATCCAGATATTTCTTTTGATGCTCTGTATCAAAAATACAAAGCCTACATCACTCCTAGGATTCGAGAAAGTTCTTCTTCGGTCCGATTTAGTATGCTTGATACGCATGTACTACCTTTTTTTAAAGATCGAATTGTTTCAACTATCACCCCCGCCGATATAGCAGCATGGCAAAGCGAAATGTTGAAAAAAAATTTAAGCGAATCTTATACTCGAACAATTGATATCTACTTAAAAGCCATTTTTGCTTATGCAGTTGAGTATGTTGGACTTTCAAAAAATCCATGTACGAAGTCTATAGGCTCACTCAAAAACCGAAAAATAGCTTTTTGGACTCCTGAAGAATACAAGCAGTTTTCGGAGGCATGCAAAGATAATTTAGAATACTTTACACTTTTTGAGCTGCTTTATTACACAGGTATGAGGGTTGGCGAAGCTCTTGCCCTTACATTAAGCGATATTGATTTTAACGAGAATACCATTTCGATTACCAAAACATATTATCGAATAGCTGGAAAAGATTTAATCAACCCGCCAAAAACCGCCGGAAGTGAAAGAAAAATTTTGATACCAGACTTCTTGACCGCTGAATTATTAGAATATGTGGAACACCTGTATAAACTAGCTCCTGAAGATCGTTTATTCAACAAACGCCCTCAATATGTTCGCGCTATTTTGCGAGACAGAGCTAAAAAAGCAGGTGTAAAAACAATTCGTGTTCATGACCTGAGACATTCTCATGCTTCTATGCTTATTAATATTGGAGCTAATCCGTTATTAGTTGCCGAACGACTAGGACACGAATCACCAACCATAACACTAAAAACCTATTCTCATTTATTCCCTTCTACACAAACCGACATTGTGTCAAAAATCAAGAAGCTATAATATTAGTATCAATTTAGTATCAAATGAAGCAAAAAAAGAGCCTCGTCCCTTATTTTATAAGGGAAAAGACTCTTTTAATTATTACTTGCAAACAATATTAATGATTTTTCCAGGAACATAAATTTCTTTTACAATCGTTCCTGTAATCTTATCTGCCACAGCCGCCTTTCCTGCTGCAATGGCATCTTCCTTGGATACATCTGCCGGAAGAGAAACTACGCCTCTTGCCTTTCCGTTTACCTGGACGCCAATCTCGATCTCGTCATCCTTCATGGCTTCCTCATCGCACTCCGGCCACTGGGCATGGAATACGCTGTCAGTGCCGCCAAGCTGCTCCCACAGCTCCTCGCCGATATGAGGAGCAAAGGGCGCCAGCAGAACAACAAAGGTCTTTAAGGTTTCTTTGTCAATGCCGCCGATCTTCTTTGCCAGATCGATCAGCTTGTTATTATACTCCATAAATCCGGAAATTACCGTATTCAGGTTAAACTGATTGAATCTCTGCTCAATATCAAATACCAGTTTATGACGCAGGCGAACCATTTCTCTGGTTTCTGCAACATCCTTGTCCTTGCTGTCCTGAACCAGATTCCAGAAACGGCTGAGGAAACGGGCAACGCCCTCAATGCCTCTTTCATCCCACTCTGCATCCAGCTCCGGCGGTCCTACAAACAGCTCATACATTCTCAGTGCATCACAGCCGTAATCGCGAACCAGAGCGTCTGGAGAAACAACATTGCCCTTGGATTTACTCATCTTAATGCCGTTCTTGCCGGTAATCATACCCTGGTTAAACAGCTTTTTAAAGGGCTCGTCAAAATCAATCACGCCAATATCATGCAGGAACTTGGTATAGAACCGGGAATACAGCAGATGGAGCACTGCATGCTCTACGCCGCCAATATACATATCAACCGGCAGATACTTGTCTGCTTTCTCTCTGGATACCAGCGCCTTATCGTTGTGGCTGTCTACATACCGCAGGAAATACCAGGAGGAACCTGCCCACTGAGGCATGGTGTTGGTCTCACGCTTTGCCGGACCGCCGCACTGCGGACAGGTGCAGTTTACCCACTCATCGATAGCTGCCAGCGGAGATTCTCCGGTACCGGTAGGCTGGTAACTCTCTACCTCCGGAAGACGTAAGGGCAGATCCTCCTCCGGAACTGCAACGTTTCCGCACTTGGGACAATGAACAATCGGAATCGGCTCGCCCCAGTAACGCTGTCTGGAGAATACCCAGTCACGAAGCTTGAAATTAACAGTCTTTTTGCCCAGCCCTCTTGCTTCGATCATGGCAGGAGCCTCTTTTTTCAGAACTGCTGACTCCATGCCGTTCCATTCTCCGGAATTGATCATCACGCCGCTGGCTTCGGTATAGGCTTCTGTCATATTTTCAATTTCCTTGCCATCTTTGGAAATAACCTGAATGATCGGAATGTTGAATTTTTTTGCAAATTCAAAGTCACGGTCATCATGAGCTGGTACACACATGATTGCGCCGGTGCCGTAATCTGCCAGTACATAGTCGGACAGCCAGATCGGTGTCTTTGCGCCATTTAAGGGGTTAATGGCATAGCTTCCGGTAAATACGCCTGTTTTTTCCTTATCCTGCATACGATCTACGTTAGAGCGCATTGAGGAATCGAAAATATATTTCTCCACTGCCTCTCTGGTCTCATCTGTAGCCAGTTCCTTTGCCAGACGATGCTCCGGTGCCAGAACCATAAAGGTTGCTCCATAAAGGGTGTCCGGTCTGGTGGTATAAACGGTAATCTTTTCATCCTTTCCATCCACCTGGAAATCAACCTCTGCACCATAGGATTTGCCAATCCACTCGCTCTGCATCTTCTTTACCTTTTCCGGCCAGTCCAGCTTATCCAGATCATTTAACAGGCGATCCGCATAGGCCGTAATCTTTAACATCCACTGACGCAGGTTTTTCTTCGTAACAGGAGAACCGCAGCGTTCACAGCAGCCGTTGACAACCTCTTCGTTTGCCAGACCAGTCTTACAGGAAGGACACCAGTTAATGGGGAATTCCTTCTCATAAGCCAGGCCCT
>OFMJ01000874.1_pt1 | contig 26654 bp, 25 predicted proteins | sample 1541801 | NCBI WGS metagenome assembly OFMJ01 (sample SAMN04209234, study PRJEB22552) | human gut metagenome | biome: gut; material: feces | host: Homo sapiens | place: USA: Oklahoma
ACTCATATGAGTCAAATCTGCCCCTGTTTGGAACTATCTATTTCCCGACAGCCCCTTTTTGGAATTTTCTTCACTTACAAGTCGTTTCCATACACTTCAATCTGTGTCAGCGCCGGAAATGGAGATGGATCGTCTGCTTTGATCAGATCGCACAGTTCTATCCAGCTCACTTTCCTTTTTTCAATTATAAATTCATGTGGAAGTATGCTCTTCTTCATCGAAATTTTCTCTGTGCTTCCATCCGAATAACGGATTGTAGCCTGCTCCCACCAACTATCATGCGGAAAATCTGCTCTCGTATAAAGAATGATCCGATCGATCTCCACTTCTCTTCCAAAGTCAATCTTGATCGCTGCATCCTCACGACGATTAATTCCCCACGATTGAAACGGCCACTTCCAATGTCCTTCATTTGCAGTCACTCCGTCAACTACATTGACTGCTGCAAAGATAGCTTCTCCTCTCGTTTCTACATTTGCAGATACATGTGGATAACAAGTTGTACTACATGACTGATCGTTGACATTCAGCGCCAGATTTCGGTAAGTTTTTCTCTCAAACTCTTTGGCACGTTTTAGCCAAATAAAATGTTCTGATCCGCAAAATGCCTTTGGTGATTTATTTAATCGCTTCTCACCAAATGGAATGATATATTCCATTGCATCTTTCAGATAAATCATCGAACGCCCAAGCACCTCATCTACTTGCAGCCAGAGAAAACAGTTTTTCTCACTGCTTTCCACTACAATACGATCTCCCTCTTCATAAGTTCGTTCACAGAGAAATGCAATTTCCTGCTCTCCCTCTTTACTTAATATTTCCTGTCCCTCGGCATTTTTTATTGTTACTTTTAACATCTTAATCTTCCTTCAAAATTTCTCTCACACATTCTGCCAGCGTTTCACATTTGCAATTCGCAAAGAAAAGTTCCTCAAATCTTTCCCCCTGCAATGCACCTCTCACAAGATCACGATCAAGCTCTTTTAAGATTGTAGGCAGATCTTTGTAAGTCACTTTTTTTACTTCATCCAAAATCCTCTTATTTCTCTGTTCCGGGACTGCACGCTCTCTTGGATATCCTTGCCCACTCTCTTCTGCGAATAGTTTTTCAAAGATATACTCCAGATTCAGTTCTCCACCCCATCCAAATCCTTTTGCAAATGGGATTGCAATTGCATTTCCGTCATTGATCTGTGCAAATGTATAAGCATCTAATGCATCTTCTACATGTCCACAAATCACACCTGGAAAAGAATTGCATGCAAGCATAGCTCCTTCACCAGTTCCGCATCCGGTGATCACATAGTCCGCCGCCCCTGCATTTAATAAAACTGCTGCAAGAATCCCAACCTGCACATACGTCAACTGACACTCGTCTTCTGCAGAATACATCCCATAATTGTCTACCGAAAACCCTTTTTCGGATGCTACTTTTTCCAACGCATGCAGAATCATCTCATTCTTTGCTGCCTGGCTATTTTCATTAATTAATGCTATTTTCATATTCTTCCTCCTTATTGCCTTATGGCTGTTTTCCGATGTAGGCGAGAATTCCTCCGTCCACATACAAAATATGTCCATTTACAAAATCTGATGCTTCCGATGCCAGAAAGACTGCCGGACCTGCAAGATCTTCCGGATTGCCCCATCTGGCTGCCGGTGTTTTCGAAATGATAAACTGGTCAAACGGATGCCTTGTTCCATCTGGCTGCACTTCACGAAGCGGTGCCGTCTGTGGTGTCGCAATATATCCCGGTCCGATTCCATTACACTGGATATTGTACTCGCCGTATTCTGAAGCAATGTTCTTTGTGAGCATTTTCAATCCACCTTTGGCTGCCGCATACGCAGATACAGTCTCTCTTCCCAGTTCACTCATCATCGAACAGATATTGATGATCTTTCCATGTCCTTTCTTGATCATGGATGGAATCACTGCCTTAGACACAATAAACGGTGCATTCAAATCTACATCGACTACCTGCCGGAATTCCTCCGCAGACATCTCACACATTGGAATCCTCTTGATGATTCCCGCATTATTTACAAGGATATCAATGACTCCTATTTCCGCTTCAATCTTTGCGACCATATCTGCTACCTGTGCTTCATCTGTGACATCACAAAGGTATCCTTTTGCACAAATTCCTCTTGCCTGATATTCTTCTATCGCTTTCTCCAAATGTTCCTGCTGCAAACAGTTAAACACGATTTTTGCTCCTGCCTCAGCAAACGCAGCAGCGATTGCAAATCCGATTCCATAGGCGCCCCCTGTAATGAGCGCAACTTTTCCCTCAAGAGAAAACATGTTCTTTTCTTTCATTTTCTTCTCCCTTACCAATACATATTCCAGACATTTCTTAAACGCATTAATGCTTCCACATAAAAATAGTCTCCCCAGATACAACATTCATCGACTCCAACATGGAATGGAATTGCATATACTCCATGTTTGATAATCCCGTTTGAAAGATCTTTCTCCGTTGTATAATTTTCAAACAGTGACTTCACAATTCGAACTGCCGTTTCCTCATATTCTTTCTTTCTTGGATCTAAGACCGGAAGGTGCTTACTTAATTCCAAAAGCCCACATGCAAGAATTCCTGCTGAAGAGCTATCTCTGTATTCATCCCCCTCCTGAAAATATAAATCCCAATATGGGACAAAATCTTCTGGCAATCTCTCAAGATAATAATCTGCGATCCGAGAAGCGGTTTCCAAAAATGTCTTGTCCCCCGTATGTGCATAGCTGAGCGCAAATCCATAAACGCCCCATGCCTGTCCTCTCGCCCATGCTGAATTATCGGAATACCCTTGGGCTGTCACTCCTTTGATCGGTTCTCCTGTATCTACATTCATATAATATGTATGGTAAGTAGAATAATCTTCTCTAACTAAATATTTTTGAGCCTGTTTTGCATGATGTTCTGCTGCTTCTTTATATTTCTTTTCTCCGGTAATCTCACTGATATTGTATAATAATGATAAATTCATCAAACAATCAATGATCATTCTTCCTTTTTCTTTTGGATCTTCCAAATTTCCCCATGCCTGAATAATCTGAGCCTTTGCACTGTATCGTTCCATAAGACGATCTGCAGCGCGCACCGAGAGTTCCAGTGCCTTTTCATTTCCTGTAATTTTGTAACCCGCAAGTGTGGATAAAGAGTATAAGAATCCAATATCATGTGTATTTAAACCAATGTTCTGATCTAATCTCTCTTGAAATGTGCGGAGCAATGTCTCCAATGCAGAAAGATACTTTTCCTCGTTTGTGTCTTCATACAAAAGCCACAAAATCCCTGTCCAAAATCCTTCTGTCCAATCTTTATTTCCCATTTCTCCATAAATCAGGTTTTCGGAACTTGATGTCGGAAAAACTGTTGAATACTTTGGCAGATTCTCATTCACTTTGCTCTTTACATAGTGCATCGCTTCTGCAAGCCACTCCATATTCTCTTTTTTAATTTCCATAGTTCTTTTCCTCCCTTTGCTGTTTCATCTAACTGTATCGTATCACCTTTCTTTCACATTTTCTTGTGCTTTTTTATACAAAATATTGCATTTTTTGAACTATTTGAAAAAGGCATTGCCAAATGATCTTCTGATCATCGACAATGCCTCATTTCCAGTCTTTATAAACTTTTAACAGTTCTTACTGCTGTATCGTTTCTGCTTTTTACACTAGTTTGTGTAATTATCAAAGTATCCCTGCACTAACACAACCGGTGTTCCTTTGTCTCCAGAACCACTTGTAAGGTCACAGAGGGAACCAATCAGATCTGTAAGCTGTCTCGGTGTCGTTCCCTGAGAAGCCATATCTCCGACAAGATTGTCACTCTTTTCTTTGATTCTCTTGGAAATTGCTTCTTTTAAAGCTTCTCCGCTTAAATCTTTGAAATCGTTATCTGCAAGGTATTTTAATTTTACTTCATTCGGAGTTCCGCGAAGTCCGTCTGTGAATGCCGGAGATACAACCGGATCAGCTAATTCCCAGATTTTTCCCTGAGGATCTTTAAAGGCTCCATCTCCGTATACCATTACTTCCACATGTTTTCCTGTCTTGTCTAAAATCTGTTTTTGAATCTCATCTACAAGGTCACGGCACTCTCTTGGGAATAACTTGATCATGCCTTCTGTAGACTTGTTAGATCCTAACAATCCATATCTCTCATTGCATCCGCTTCCATCTACCGGCGCTGTCAGGATGTCGTCCATTCCGCATACACGCTCTGCACCTGCTGCTTTGAGAATACGTTTTGTTCTTGCTCTTGTGTGGATATCACAAGTCATTACATTCTTTGTATAATCTAAGATTGTTCTCGGATTGTTTGCAAAGATAATCTCTACTTCTGCACCTGCTTCTCTGATCAGCTGTCCGTAATATTCTACATAATCTACACCTGTAAATTCATGCTTATTCTCTCCGAACAGTTCTCTGTATTTCTCCAAAGTAAGTACATCGCTGTATGGATTGATTCCTGCTTCATCCAGCTTGTCTAAAGATACAAGCTGATTTCCAACTTCATCACTCGGATAGCTCAGCATAAGAACTACTTTCTTTGCGCCCATCGCAATTCCTTTTAAGCAGATCGCAAAACGGTTTCTGGATAAGATCGGGAAAATAACACCGATTGTCTCGCCGCCTAATTTTTCTCTTACATCACTTGCGATTGCCTCAACAGAAGCGTAGTTTCCCTGTGCTCTTGCAACGATTGACTCTGTCAGGGAGATGACGTCTCTGTCTCTTAACTCAAAGCCTTCACTTGTTGCTGCATCTAATACACTTTCTACTACAATATTTGCGAGGTTGTCGCCTTCTCTGATGATCGGGCAGCGGATTCCTCTTGATATAGTACCTACTTTACGTTCCATCTTTTGCACTCTCCAAATCTATTTCTTTAATTTACTTGCTTCCTGCACAGGATGTCAGAATCATAAATCCGGCATCTCTGCATATTGCAACAGTATTATAATATAAAACAAAGAGAATGTAAAAGATTTTCTTCTACATTCCTATGTTTTTTTATTTTTTCCTGCTTTTTCCCCTATAACTTCCTTCAAATCGCAAAAACAAAGGCTTTTTCCATGTCTAATAATCAGATTTTTCCCCGAAGCACTTTATAAATATAAGACACCGGAAGTCCGACCACATTATAGTAATCCCCGTCAATCTTTGCAATATGTGCTGCAAACCTTCCTTGTATTCCGTATGCGCCCGCTTTATCCATTGGTTCCCCAGTCGCAATATAGGACTGAATCTCCTCCTCTGTCATTACATCTACATATACTTTTGTCTGTACCGCATGGGAAATGACTTCTTCTTGCCCCTCCTTGTCATAACAGATCACAGCTACTCCGGTATAGACATCATGGGCATCCCCCTGAAGCGCTTCCAGCATGCGCGCTGCATCTTCCTTATCTTTTGGCTTTCCTAAAATCTTCCCTTCATGCGCCACAACAGTATCTGCACCGATGATTATCCGGCCACAATCTTCTTCTCTATCCGATGCAGTCTTCTCCGCCACGTCCTTCGCTTTTAAAAGCGCCAGTTCCTTTACGATTTCCTGCGGTTCCGTGCTTTGATATACCTCTTCTTTTTCGCTTGTCACAACCTCAAATGTATATCCGATCTGCGCAAGCAGCTCTCTGCGCCTCGGCGAACCGGAAGCTAAAATAATCTTCTTCATCTGATCAACTCCTCATAGCTGTAAATAAAGCTGTCTGCGTGCCTTTGGATTTCTTCCCATTCATCTTTTGAATGTGCATCGTACACACCTACCGTATAAAATCCTCCTGCATTCGCCCCTTGTACCGCTTTTAGAATATCTTCAAATACTGCACATTCTTCCGGCAAAAGTCCCATCTTTTCAGCCTGTCTCTCATAAATATCCGGAAACTCTTTTCCCCTCGGTACTTCTCGCACAGTTGTGTAGGACTCAAACAGATCCAAAATTCCATTTCGCTCCAATGCCGGCAAAAACATCTGCGGTTCACAGGATGTTGCAATTCCAATCTTGATCCCCCGTTTTTTCAGATAACGAAGATATTCCTCTGCTGACGGCTTTAGCTGTACTTGATTTGCATAAGCATCTGTCGCCATCTGATACCATTCTTCAATGATCTGCTCAGGCGTTTCTAAAAATCCAAACCGTTCAATGGTATAGACTGCCGCCCGTTCAAACCCAAGAGGCGCAATACTTCTCAAATAATCTTCCGGAACTTCCAGTCCTCTTTTTCCAAGAAATTTCTTATCAATTTCTTCCCAGATATGCATCGAATCCAAAATCGTTCCGTCTAAATCAAAAATAATCCCTTTTTTTTCCATTCTCTGTACCCTTTCTTTCGAGATATTTTCTTCCTCCTCTGTAAATGCCTTTATCTCGTCTGGCTCTTTCCACAATCGTTGTAAATTATTGTGTATTTTGACACTCCCCACAGCTAAAGCAGGGGGATTCTTGCTTCAACCACTACTGCGTTGGCTGATACCAAAAGGTATTACAACGTCTTACACAGTGTCCACAAGCTAGATTATACTGTTCCCGTATGCCCTACGGTGCAGTTTTATGTTGTTTATGCTGACTGTATTTGCAGTCCTTTGTTTAAGATATTGATACTTGCATTGGTATCTCTGTTATGTTTTGTTCCACATTCAGGACACATCCAGCTACGGATTGCAAGATTCTTTACCAGTGGATTTTTATACCCACAGGCAGAACAAGTTTGACTGCTTGGATACATAGTTGGCACTTTTACAACATCATTTCCATACCAAACAGATTTATAGATGAGCATATCAAAGAACTTAGACCACGATACAGAGCCTATGTGCTGTGCTAATTTATGATTACGCATCATATTTTTTACTTTTAAATCCTCTATGCAGATAGTTTGGTTTTCACGTATCAGCATAGTAGATTGTTTTTGTAGAAAATCTTTTCGTTGATTAGTAATCTTTTCATGCACTAAAGCAACTTTAACACGCTGTTTATTGCGATTGCCTGAACCTTTTTCTTTGCGTGACAGTTTCCGTTGTTCACGCATGAGCTTACGCATGGATTTTTCAAGATATTTAGGATTTGACACCACATTGCCATTGCTGTCGGAATAGAATTCTTTTATACCTACATCAATACCTATCATACCGCCCTTATTAGGCATTGGTTGTGGTTCAAATTCCACATTCAGCACTGCAAAATACTTGCCTGTTGGAGTATGTTCGATGGTTACATTATGGATTTTTCCAATTTCCATCGACTGACGAGCTTTAACATATCCCAGCTTTGGAAGTTTTAAATATTTTCCTGCAATGCGGATATTGTCGCCTTGATTGATGGTTCTGTAGGACTGGTGGCGGTTATGTTTACTCTTAAAAGTCGGATGTGAAGCACGTTTTTGGAAGAAATTTACAAAACCTCTGTCGAGGTCACGCAAGGATTGTTGCAGGGCAATGGAATCTACCACTTTAAGAAATGCAAAATCATCACTTTTCTTTAAGCCTGTCAGCATTGCAGAAGTCTGTGAATAGCCAACTTTATCACCTTTCTCATAGGCTTCGTTACGCATAGCAAGACCTTTGTTGTAGATGAGTCTGCAACAACCTAAAGTCTGATGGATGATATTTTGCTGTTCTTTGTTTGGGTAGATTCTGAATTTTATACCTTTTTGCATTATCCTAACTTATCCTTTTGCCGTTGTGATGTTTTCTGGTTTTCAATATATTGCTCAATGACTTCCAAAGGATCACCGCCCACTGTAGATACAAAATAGCTGTTCGTCCACAGGGTAGGCATTCTTGTCTTTAAAAACGGATATTCACTTCTCAATACTTTAGAAGTATATCCTTTTAGAGATTTTACAGCTTTGTGGATTCCAAACTGCGGGGCTACTTCCATGAGTATGTGTACATGGTCTGGCATGATTTCCATTTCCAGAATGTCTACAGAAAGATTTGCAGCATATTCAAGGAGCAGTTCCTTTAATCGGACATCTACACCATTTGTTAATACTTTTCGTCTATACTTGGGACACCACACAACATGATATTTACAAGAATAGACGATATTGTTGTTTGATTTATATTTCACATTCATATGTGTATTATACTATACTATGTCATCTTATACAATTATTTTGTCCATCTTCAATTACTTGCGTAAATTCGATGGACGTGCCTTATATCCCCATAGCTAAAGCAAGGGATTTTACGACACATTGGATAATATATTTTTCTCATTCATACAACTTTTTTGTTCACTGATCGGAAGGCATGCTATAATAAGAAAAGATATTATTTTGGGAATGGAGAGATCTGAATTATGAATACGAAAACAAAGTCTACTTTAATGACTGAGGGGCCCATTTGGAAACGGATGATCCTATTTGCCATTCCGCTGTTCCTTGGGAACCTCTTCCAGCAGCTTTATAACACCGCCGACTCCCTGATCGTTGGAAACTTCCTTGGAAGTGATGCCCTTGCCGCTGTCAGTTCTTCCGGAAGTCTCATTTTTCTAATGGTCGGCTTTTTCAATGGTATCTCACTTGGTGCCGGCGTCGTCATTGCCAGATACTTTGGCGCACGCGAAAAGGAAAAAGTACAGGATGCCATTCACACAACCGTTGCTTTTGGAATTGTGGCAGGAATTCTTTTGACTGCCATCGGACTGATCATGACACCTACTTTTCTTAGGTGGATGGGGACTCCCGCAGATGTATTAAAAAATTCAGTGCTGTATTTCCGCATCTACTTCCTCGGATCCATTGCGTTTGTACTCTATAATATTTTTGTTGGAATCCTTCAGTCTGTCGGTGACAGCAGACATCCTTTGATCTACCTGATCATTTCCTCTGTGACAAATGTAGTTCTAGATTTGCTTTTTATCGGTGTGTTCAGATTTGGTGTGGGATCCGCAGCCGTCGCCACAATTCTTTCACAGTTTTTAAGTGCAATCCTCTGCCTGATCCATCTGATGCGCTGCAAAGAAGATTATCAAATCGACCTAAAGAAAATCCGCTTTGACTTTCCAATGCTAAAGCTGATTATTTCTAACGGACTTCCTTCTGGCTTCCAGAACTCGATCATTTCTTTCGCAAATGTCATCGTGCAGTCCAACATCAACTCCTTTGGAAAAATGGCAGTTGCCGGCTGCGGTGCTTACTCAAAGATCGAGGGATTTGGCTTCCTGCCGATCACATGCTTTGCACTGTCTCTGACTACCTTTATCAGCCAGAACCTCGGCGCCAGACAGTACGAGCGTGCAAAAAAAGGCGCAAAATTCGGTGTGCTCTGTTCCATTACTATGGCAGAGATTGTCGGAATCATTATCTTCTTTACCGCTCCATACCTTGTTGCCGCATTTAACAATGATCCACAAGTGGTAGCTTTTGGAACTGCACAGGCACGTACCATTACTTTGTTCTACTTCCTCCTCGCATTTTCGCACTGTATTGCCGGAATCCTCCGCGGGGCTGGAAAATCTACGATACCGATGTTCGTTATGCTGATCTGCTGGTGCATAATCCGTGTATCTTACATTACCGTCGCTGTCCGGATCATCCCAGACATCAAAGTCATCTTCTGGGCATACCCGATCACCTGGACATTAAGTTCGATTTTATTTATCATCTACTATTTTAAAGCAGACTGGATCCATGGATTTGACAGGCGGAATTAATCTGCTAGTCAGACAGATACCTTTGCAAATTTGATACAGAAGACAGAAACTGAGCAAAGCAAGACTTTTCGTATTTGCTTTACAATGTTTCTGTCTTCTTTTGTTTTCAAAATAATACTTTTACGGCGCCCCGTATGCAAACTATATTACACAAAATGCAATATATACTTGACATACTTTTATATATTTCATATACTGAAGACAAGAAGACAGAAATCAAGTCAGCAGCATGCATTGCATCTACTGGCTGGAAGGGAGATTCTTAACCGTATATGAAAAATATGAAACTAAAGATTGCCCGCATGGAGCAAGGGCTTTCGCAAGTCCAGCTTGCAGAGATGACCGATGTGACCAGACAGACGATCGGTATGATTGAGGCCGGAGATTTCAATCCTTCGCTGAAACTATGTATCCGAATCTGCAAGGCTTTGGGCAAAACATTAGACGATTTATTTTGGGAGGTTGAGTAGCTATGAAGAAAATTATTGATGAACGTCAGGAACTGGAAATGATGAAAGTAGAACGCACTGGATTCTGGATTATGTGGGGCGTACTCCTTCTGTCACTTCTGGTGCAATCACTTTTTCTCGGGGCAGGTCCAAAGCAGATTGCCGGAGAAAATATTTCATTTCTGGTCGGATGTCTGATCGTTGTGATCGGCTGTGTGAAGAAAGGGCTTTGGGGATATGACTCTACACCATGTATGAAGACTTATCTTAGTGCCAGCCTAATTGGAACACTGATTTTTACCTTTTTACTCGGCGCAGGTCTCGCATGCAACGGCTCTGAACATGTACTGTCCATTTGCGCCCTGTTTGCCATCAGTATTTTCTTTTTGATGTTTGTAGTTTTGTTTCTAATGGGAACTTTCACAAAGTATCGCCAGAAAAAGCTTGCCAAACAGTTCGATGATGACACAGATTTTCTTGACTGATTGAAATTGTACAACACCGTTGGCAAAGTCCAGCCTGATATGCTTACAACTGTAACACTACATCACACCGAAACTATGCTTCAGAAATAAGGAGAGGTCTCTATGGAATTTGAGCAAGATTATATTATGCGGATGATCAAAAGTATCGTCAGCTTCTTCATCAAACTAATTACTGGGAAGTCAGATACTGTCTATGAACTGCCCTCTGATGGGATTTACACCCCATGCGATGATATTTTCGCACGGATCCTTTCCCTCGCAAACGGCGGAAAAATCAACGAAGCCGAGAACCTTCTATACGCAAATGTCGAACCTGACAGCAAAGACTATCTGCTGATGGGACTGACGTTCTATTCGCATATTAACGAATATACCGATAATTTCTTATCGGATCACAATTACAGCCGCCAGGAGATTCAAGATGGAATCATCGCTTTTGCAAAAGAATTTACAATCGACGAAATGAACTCCCTATCACTTTATCAAACACTGGAAGAAATGTTATAAAACAAAAACACGAAAGTGGGAATGAATGATATCAAGTTTGTTTGCATCCATTCATCACTTTCGTGTTTCCTATTTCTATAACATTTTATTTTCTTGGACTACCCGTAACGAAAGCAAGGGATTTTACAGCACATTTCCATCCACAGATCTCTTTCTTATCTTTTTCACTCAGATATCGTAATTCTATCTGCATCTTCACTCTCCCCAGACATCCTTTAGCTCTTTTTTCCCAAGTCGTACCTCTTCCATCTGACCGGAAATCTCTTCATCGAGATAATCAAACAGATAGTTTTTCCCCTTCTGCGGACGATTCAGATATTCTTCTCTTATCTGGCGCTGCACTTCTTCCACCTCTGTCCGAAGCTCCCGGGCAGATAACAGCTTTCCACCTTGTCCCAGTGTCACAACCTGCTCTACATTATCCGAAGTAGCAACTGTTACATGGTATTTTCTTCCAATCTCATGAACAACTTTTTCAATATACTGGTCTGCAGTCTCCGCTTCTTTCGTATACACGACATAGATATTATGGTATTTCTGAACCCCCAATTCCTGCCCTTGCACCTTGTATGCATCAAACACAAGAATCAGATTACATTTCTTGAATCCCTGATAGTTGCACAACACATCCATCAGTTTATTTCTCGCCCCTTCGATATTGACTTTTGCAAGCTCTTTTAGATCTTCCCATGCAAAAATCACATTGTATCCATCTACAAGCAGATATTCTTCCATCTGATCCTTTCGAATCCGCTTTTGTCTTTCCTCCGGGCTCTCTACTCGCCGCTCAGCAATCGGACGTTTTCTCTCTATTTTTCCATAGGTACGAAGGAAAATTTCCTCTAGTTCTTTATCCTCTTCAACACTTCTTGAAAAACTACTCGAAACTCTTCCACTCTGTACGCTTCCCTGACCTTTCTTAGCCTCAATTGCCGATTTCTCTTTTTCTGCCTCAGGTGTCCACACATATTCCAAATGCATATGATCCGGCACTTGATCCCAGCTGACATGAAAACCTGCTCCATGCGCACAGAAAACGGATCCGGTCGGATTGTCCAGATCTCCCTCGGAATCATATCCGATCTGCTCTATCACTTCCTCTGCATTGTGGCAAGGTGCATATCCCTTTAAAGTACAGAACAGTCGTCCTCTTCCTTTCGTGTAACTTGTCACTTCCAGCTGATAATCCCTCATCTCAGATACCGGAGCGCTCCCGGTGATCACCGCAAAGTCTCCCTCTGTATCCGGTGTCTGAAATTCTCCTGCCATTCTCTGAATATCTGTCAGTGCTCTTCCGACAAATTCAGCCGGAATCTCCATCCGAAATTCATAGTACGGTTCCAAAAGCACACTTTCTGTCGATTTTAACCCTTGGCGAACCGCACGGTAAGTTGCCTGACGGAAATCTCCTCCTTCTGTATGCTTCAGATGTGCCCTGCCTGCAACAAGCGTAATCTTCATATCTGTGATCGCAGATCCAGTCAGCACACCCCTATGCTCTTTTTCGGCCAAATGTGTTAAAATCAGCCGCTGCCAGTTTCGGTCAAGGACATCCTCACTGCAGTCTGCCGCAAACACAAGTCCACTTCCCGATTCTCCTGGTTCTAGAAGCAGATGTACTTCCGCATAATGGCGCAGCGGCTCAAAATGCCCGACACCTTCCGCCGGACGTTTGATCGTCTCCTTATATACAATATTTCCCGGTCCAAACGTGACCTCTGTCTGAAATCGTTCCCGGATCATACTTTGTAAAATCTCTGTCTGTACTTCCCCCATCAACTGCGCATGAATTTCCCCAAGTTTCTCATTCCACACGATATGAAGCTCCGGATCTTCTTCCTCCAGCTGGCGAAGCTTGAGCAGCATTCCGTGGGTATCGCATCCTTCCGGGAGTATCAGCTGATAATTTAAAACCGGAGTCAGCACCGGTCCTTCCGATGGCGGCTCTGCCCCAAGTCCTTCTCCCGGATACGTTTTCGTAAGCCCGGTCACCGCACACACGCGCCCTGCACGCACTTCCTGAACCGCATCATATTTCTCACCGGAATAAATCCGGATCTGGCTAACCTTCTCCTCCACATCCTGATATCGTATCAGATCCCGGACTTTTAATACACCCCCGGTCACTTTCAGATATGTCAGACGGTTCCCCTGCGGATCCCGCGCAATTTTATAGACTTTTGCGCCAAATACATCCGGATAAGTCTTTTCTTCGGTATATCGTTCCAGACCGCCAAGCAATTCCTCCACCCCGGCATTTTTTAACGCGGAGCCAAAATAGCACGGAAATAGTTTCCGCTCCCCGATCAGTCTGGAAATCTCTTCTCGGTCGATCGTGCCATGTTCCAGATAGCTTTCCAGCACCTGCTCCTCTGCCATCGCCACATTTTCCAGAAATTCCTCTGAATCTTCCGCTTCCCCAAATCGGATACAGCTTCCGGAGAGCTTCGCCCGAAGTTCCTTCAGCAGTTTTTTTGCATCTGTACCATTCTGGTCCATTTTATTGACGAACAAAAACACCGGGATCCGATACTGCTTTAAAAGCTTCCACAACGTCTCCGTATGTCCTTGCACACCGTCCGCCCCATTGATCACAAGGATTGCATAATCAAGCACCCGAAGTGTCCGCTCCATTTCCGCCGAAAAATCCACATGTCCCGGTGTATCCAAAAGCGTGATCTGAAGTTCTCCGGATACAAGCTCTGCCTGCTTTGAAAAAATCGTAATTCCCCGTTCCCGCTCCAGCTCATAAGTATCCAGGTAGGCATTCCCATGGTCCACTCTTCCCTGCTGCCGGATTCTTCCACTCAGATAGAGCATACTTTCCGACAAGGTTGTCTTTCCTGCATCTACATGGGCCAACAACCCGATACATATATGATCTGACGGCTTTTTCGCCATATTTTTTCCTCTGTCCTCAGACATATTTTCCATGAAAATCCCCCTTTCTGTGATTGTTAATACAAGGATTATCATATCACAGAAAGAGGGATAAGTCGACCAGTCCTTCTTTTTATCTCGCAGGGAGTGCGGTCTGCAGATCCAAGATAAGTCTGCCGCACAGCTTTTGGGGCAGATAAAGTTCCATCCCGGGCGCTATATCATCACCGGAATATACAGAAACAGCACAAACCGCTCCTCTTCTTTTGTAATTTCCATGCTTCCCCCATATCTCTGTACGATCTCCTGAATGCTCTTCAACCCATATCCGTGCAGCTTCCGATCTTTCTTCGTCGTCTGCGGAAGGAGGCCCGGCGCAGCCTTTTCCGAAATTTTTCCTTCACTTTTTGCAGTGTTTTCTATCTTCATCACAAACAATCCTTTCTCATTCTTGGCCTGCAGAGAAATTTTTCTTTTTTGTCCGGGCAATTTTTCACACGCCTCGATCGCATTGTCAAGACTGTTTGCAAACAACACCGAGAGATCCACCGAATCCATGTCAATTTTGGACGGCACTTGCAGATCATACGCAAATGCAATCTGTTCCAGCTCCATTTTGCCGGTCTTTGTACTCAGCACGGCATTGATCACCGGATTTTCACAATACTGTACATTCCTTTTGATCCCCGGACGATCCAGAAGTTTGTCGAGATATGCCTTGTGTTCCTCCCCGGAAAGTCCTGCAAGTGTCTGAAGATGATTTGTCATATCGTGCCGCAGTTTTCTGACTTCCAGCTGCTGCCGCTCCAATGATTCATAATAGAGCTGATTCATTTCTAAAAGCCTGCTGCTCTGCTCCAGCTCATACTGATGGGATAACACGACGACTGCCCAGATCAGACCGACAAATGAAAGGATACAAAGACAGAGGATCGTCTTATTGAACGCCGCATTTGCTGTAAGAATTTCACCATTGTACTCCTGAAACAACACAACCGACAAAACGGTACAAAAAGGAGTCAACGTCAACAGTCCCAAAAGACTCCAGAGCCGATTGGACAACTCATAGGATTTCTTCGGGACAAATTTTTTCACACTGCAATAGATCATCAGGTAAAAAAGCAGTTTTACAGACAGATAGACGATTCTTTCCTGCTCCGTCGGTATTCCACTGTCAGCCGACAATAGATAATTATCTATCAGCACACCAAAAGAAGATGTCAGGCTGATGAGCATAAAGGAAAGTGACAGCTTTTTTAACAGACTTCCTTCACATCCGAGCAGGATTCCCGCCACAAATATCAGCACCGTCGGAGGGAGGTTCACCAGATCCCCGATAAAAAACGGCATAGAGCTCAGGAGCCAACTGCAGCCAAAGAGCAGAAGCTTCCAGTACCACTGTCGGCGTACCACAAAAAATCGTTCGATCGTAAAGCTGACTGCCAAAGCAATAAAGATTGAGCAGATTATCTGAAACACCCTGAAATACTCCGCAATCGAAAGAATCACATTTTCTATCATGAGAGATCACCACCGATCATGGCTTTCGCAAGCGCTGCAACCGCATCCTGCTTCAGCGCCCGGCTGATCGGCAGTTCCTCGCTTCCGATCCGCACCGAAGATGCGCCGATATAGGACACCGCATCTGCATTGACAAGGTAGCGCTGATGGATCCGCACGAAAGTTCTCCCGACCCGAGCTTCCACCTCATCCAGTTTGGCATAGAAGGACAGCTCCTTTTCCCTTGTCACCGCCACCACTTTTCTCTTCTCACTGTAAAAATACTGTATTTCATCCTGGTAAAGCCTGTATACGCCGTCCCCATTCTGAAAGACAAACTGCTTCTGCCGCACCTGCTCCAGCTGTCTGCGCACACGCGAAAGCACACTGGAAAGCCGGTCCGCATCCACAGGCTTTACAAGATAATCAACTGCCTGCACACGGTACCCCTCAAACACAAAATCCCGAAAACCAGTCACAAACACGATCTGGATTCTTGTGTCAAATTCCCGGATCTGCTCCGCTGTCCGGATTCCGTTAACCCCTTTCATCTCCACATCCAGAAACAGAAGATCAATCTCCCCCGGGTGCTTCTTCAGCCAGCTGACCGCCGTCTCCCCACAGGAAAATTCATAGACGATCTCCTCCGTCTCTTCTAAGAGTTTCTCAAGTTCCAACCGAAGCGCATCTCTTGCATAGCATTCATCATCACAGATTCCAATTCTTAACATGATCTATACCTCCTCAATGTCCACAGAATTAAGAACTATCACACACCGAATACCTTGTCTCCATGCGACATTTACATATTTCCATTGTGCACCCCATCTCCTGGCACATCTATTTTCCTATGCATTATAACATAAATCTTTGTCTCTGCGCCTCCTGCTTTTCTCTCTCCGGATACAAAACTTTACATTCCGGCTGCTATTTTTTACATTTCTCCTCAGCCCCCTCCAAACATTACATCAGAACTGCCATTCTTTCCATCCCAAATTTTACTTCTTCTTTTCCATGCTATACTTTTTTCAACAGCAACACAAAAGAACAATCCGGGATCATAAATTTCCATAAACTCCGGATTCTGTCCATACAGATTTCATTCAAACAATTCAGAAAGGTGGTATTTCTATGCTGTATGTAAAAAATCTTCATAAATCTTATCAGGTCGGAGCAACCAGCTATGAGGTGTTAAAAGGCGTCAGTCTCAGCGTTGCACAAGGCGAATTTGTCGCTGTCATGGGCCCGTCCGGCTCCGGGAAAAGCACCCTTTTAAACTGCATCTCCTGCTACATTCCATTTGAGGAGGGCAAGATTACACTCGGACAAAAAGAATTAAAAGGCTTGTCGGAAGATGCCCTTGCACATATCCGAAACGAAAAACTAGGATTTGTCTTTCAGGATTTTATGCTGCTTGATGGACTAACCGTACGGCAGAACATCCTCCTCCCTGCGATCATCCGAGGAAATGTGGGAAGAAAGGAAGAGACGATGGCAGACCGGCTCTGTAACTTATTTGGTATTGCGCAGATTGCCGGCAAATATCCGGCAGAAATTTCCGGTGGAGAACGGCAGCGGACCGCAGTTGCAAGAGCACTGATCAACTCCCCGCTTCTGATCCTCGCAGATGAACCGACTGGAAATCTTGACTCAAAATCCAGCCGCGCTGTCATTGATTCTTTCCTGGAGGCAAAAGCTTCTCTGAAAGCAACCATCTTCATGGTGACTCATGACAGCTTTTCCGCCTCCTTCTGCGACCGTGTCATCCTGCTCAAAGATGGAGTTGTCTATAAAAATATGGAACGAAACAGTTCCCAGCATGCTTTTCACGATGCACTTTTAGAGGAATTAAAACAGATGAATACGTTAGAAGAGGAGGAAGAGAACAATGAAAACCTTAACTGATACTTTTTCTGCCTTAAGAAAAAAGAACCGAAAAAATTACACACTGTACTTTATCTGTAACTTTACAGCACTTTTACTGATCACAGCCTACTCCGCCATCCTGACTTCGCCGACTGTCCTTCTCGTTCTTCCAGAAGGCGGTGACAGCAGAAAACAGGCAATGATGATCTTCGCCCTCGCCTGCATCGGATGCGTAATTTTTACCATCTATGCCGGAAATATCTTCTTCCGCATGAAGTCAAGGGAACTCGGAATCTTCCTCGCACTCGGAACTTCTAAAAAAGTACTTCGAAATCATCTATACAAGGACACTGCTGTCACTTCCTTAAGCGCTTCCCTGCTCGGAACCTCACTTGGGATTCCATTTGCCTGGTCTATCTGGCAGCTGTTCCGTCTGTTTGTTGTAGATAGCACTGAGATGCGTTTAGTTCTGGACTTCCGCTGTCTCCTGATTCCGGCAGCCTTTATCCTGATCATTTTACTTTTTGCATTTCTCCTTGGAAGACGGACACTTTACCGCACGAACATTATGGATGTCGTGAATGAAGAACACAAAAACGAACCCGTGCGGGATGTAAAGCCATGGTATGCCTCCGTCGGTATTTTGCTGATGATCCTCGGAGGAACCGCCGGATATTTTGGACCAACGATTTATCAAGTAGTATTCCGGCGCTTTTCGTCCCCATTTTTACCCCTCCTTTACATACCGCTCTTCATCGGTCTGTATATGTTTCTTTTGCACATTGTGGTACGTGGGTTTGGAAGTCATAAAAAGCACCCATACAAAGGAATCATCTCGCGCAGTATGATGAAATTTCAAGGAAAACAGACTGTAAATAATATGATGGTCATCGCACTGCTCGTGGCAGGCGGCGCCTTTGCGCTATTCTATATTCCAACACTCCAAGTCGGACAGGCGATACAGGTGAAAGCCACCCCATATGATTATTCTTTCCACTATCCGGTCGGTCAACCGGTCCCGGGGAAAGAAGAAATTGCAGATCTTGCCAAAGATTATGACCTCTCGATTAAAGATTACAAGGAAGAAGCAACCATCCTTCTTGGCATGTCAACCACGGTAGAGCGAACTACGGACGACGGAAAACTCTACACTGTCTATGAGGAATTTGCCAATGAGGGAACCTTCCTTACCGCTTCCGCTTTTGAATTTCTGACCGGACAGAAGACAGAAGTTGCACCCGGAACATACAAAGCAGTTTCCAATGAGGATGAGACCGACACCTACTGGCTCACCTCCGACGCAGATCAAATCATCAACATGACAACGATGAAAAAACTTCCAGTTACTTTTGACGGCTATCTGCACTACAGTCTGTTCTCCGGGCGCTCAAACTATTATGTTCTAAACGATGCAGACTACGAAAAGATGGAAGTCGGTCTAGGCGATGAATGGAAGGAACATCAAGTCCTGTTTAACATTGACGGAGAAGACAACTACGAATTTGCCGACAAATTATTCCATGTTTTCATGGATGCACTCGGAGAAAAATACGCAATCTCATCCAACTATGACCGCGTTGTAAAATATGGGCGTTCCGTCAATGGGAAAAGTTACTTTCTCGATGAACCTGAGTATGCAGCCGATGCAAAAGTAGATTATGCAGACTGTGACGGCAGCACTTTCCGATTCGGATGGAAATACATGCCTTCCTTCAAAATGCTGGACTCCACTGATTTTGTTCGCACAACGGCAGTTTATCTGATGCTGTTCTTCTTTATCACCATTATCTGTGTCATGGCAGCGCTGATCATCTGCTATACAAGAAGTATCTCCATCATCCTGAACAACCGCTACGTCTTTGAGGATTTGAAACGGCTCGGCGCCTCCCCTGCATTCCTCACAAAAGAAGTAAAAGCACAGACGAGAAAAATCTTCTTTACCCCTTCCATCATTGGAATGGTCGCTATGTACTTCTTCTTTTCCATGATCATGTACGCAAATGACGGCACCATTTCTTTCACGGAAATTGCCTCACTGCTTGTGTGCCTGGCACTCTTATTCGTACTTGTCCTGATCATCTGGATTGTATACAATGCAACCGTCCGCAAGATGAAACAGATGCTGGGAATACAACAGCCCAAGAATATGAATCGGATAATACAAGTGGAGTAATGTAAGTTACATAGCCACATAAAAATAACCGATAGAAATAAACAGGTTTGTAAAAATAATTGAACTATACGAAAAATGCCGTAAAGTGCTTCTTACGACCACTTTTACGGCATTCTTTGTATCACTCATTTATTTTTGTAAATATTTTTCTTTCAGTTCCTGCACTTTTGCATTATATGCTGCATTCTGCTTCTGTTGGATCAAGTTTCTCTTAATCGCCTCTTTTACCTCATCAAATGCTGCCACAGATGCCTCATTTTTCTTCTCAACTTTGATCAGATGATAACCAAACTGTGTCTTTACCGGTCCTACCACATGACCAATCTCAGCTGCAAATGCTGCTTCCTCAAATTCTTTGACCATCTGACCCTTTCCAAACTCTCCGAGGTCTCCTCCTCTTGCACCAGATGGGCAGGTAGACGCTTCCTTTGCAGCATCCTCGAATGCTTTCTCTCCACTTGTAATAGACTCCAGAACAGAAGTACACTTTTCTTCTGAATCTACTAAAATATGTTTTGCACTAACTGTCTCTCCCTTTGTAAACTGCTGCTTATTTTCCTCATAGTAAGCTGCCACTTCCTCATCTGTCACAGTTACATCCTTTAATGTCTCTCTCATCGCGAGCTGCGCAAGAATATCTCTCTTCGCATTTTCTAAAATCTTCGCAAATTCCTCAGTCTCCTCAAGCTTTGCATCCTCCCCTGCCTGCGCAAATAAGTGCAGAGAAATCAGCTGCTCCAAATACTGCTGTCTAAACTGTGGATTTGTAACATATGCCTGCTGTTCTCTTGGAGCATTCTGTAAAAATGCATCCAATTCCGCATTTGTAATCTCCTTACCTGCAACGACTGCTAAAACTTCATTACTCATGATATTTCTCCTTTTGTTTCAAAAATGGTTATGAGTAATATGATACTATAGAGGGGGAGAATTTGCAATTTGAACTTCTGCTCTGCTCTCTGGCACCGTCCACTCCTTTTCTCTCCCGCATTTTTTAAACTTATCTCGGCATTACTGTAGAAAAGAAATATTTTTCTCCAATATAATAGCATTCCACATAATATAGCGGCATCCCGGAGTCTAAAAACGCAACGCACTCCATCTTTAACACTGGTGAATCATGTGTAATTTGAAGACTTTCCTGCACCTTCTGAGACGGAAGTTCTGCTTCCAACCGAACTTTTCCGTGTCCCAGCTTCAAGCGATATTCTTTTTCATAGATTTCGTAGAGTGAACTATGATCATCTAAATGTTTTTGAATGTCCGGACACAGTCTCTCCGGCACATAATTAATTTCATATGCCATCGGCTGTCCATCACCTTTCCTGATCCTGACAATCTTATAGCATTTTTCTGAGGACTCTAAATGAAGTTCTTTTAAAATATGCTGATTTGACAGTGCCGATAGTTCTATCGAAATAAATTCAGAAGATGGAACCACATTTCTCTTTCTCATCTGTTCTGTAAAACTTTCTAATTTTGTCAGTCCATAATCCGATTTTTTCTGCTTTACAAAGGTACCGACTGCTGCCTTTCTAACGATATAATCCTCATTTTCCAATTTTCCAAAAGCCTTTCTGACAGTATCTCTGCTCGCCTGATACAGTTCCTGATATTCCTTTTCAGTCTTCAGCTTCGTTCCTGCAGCATATTCTCCACTCTCTATCTTTGATTTCATATCCTCATAAATTAACAGATAGCGAAATTTTGCCTGATTTTTTTCCATGTTTTTCCTCCTCACATTTAAATATATCATAACAAAAAAAACGCTATCTGCAAATATTGTTCCCTATATTTTATCCACTTTTCAGCAGCTTTCTTTTACCTTTTCGACTACAGATCAAACAGCCAAAAATCCCTGGATTGCCCTTTCCACAGCCATCTCTGCCATTTTATCAATCGCTGTGCCAACCACTAAAATATTTACCCCCGTCTCTTTAAATGCCTCAAAATTTTCCAAATTAATTCCTCCCTCCGCAAGTGTCGGAACATGTACAGCCTCTACCATAGCACAGAGCCGTTCTTTTAAAAATGGATGTATTTTCCCTGCTTCCACCCCTTCGTAGCTCATTCCGGTCATCATTCCAATCATATCGACACCGATACTTTCCATTCTTTTTGCTGTTTTCTCCACTTCTTCTGGCTGTTCTGCTGAAATCCCAAATGTATGTAAATCTGTCGGGAGACCAATATAGGCATCTACACAGAGCCCATATTTATGCGCGGCAGTTACAAGTCCTTCCAGATCCCCAAAACTTGATTTATGCGTATGAAGTCCATCTGCCCCACTTCTTGCTATTTTTATAAAATCCTCCTCGCGAATCGGCGTCGGCATAATTTCCGTAAACCCTCCTGGAATTCCAACTGTAATATAGATCTCATTTCCAACTACATTCCGGATTCCTTTCGTCACTTCCGCCATCTGCGAAACTGAAATCTCATGTCGGATTTTTTCTGCTTCGTGCATAGATGTAACTCCTTTGTATCCTCTCGCCAGAGCAAGAGCCGGATGATTTGGCTCCAGCATACTGACTCCGGCATCCACCGCTGCCTTTGCCATTCTCGCATCATCCCCTGTAATCCCCGTACTCAGGATTGTATGCCCATTTCCTTTCTCCAATGCTTTTCTTACCTTTTCCATACTAAATTGCATTTTTCTGTTCATGTCATTTTGAAACATCCTTTTTCCCTCCAGTTTTTATCTTATTTATAGAAAATATTTCCTTTCCAAATCGATTCTTCTACCCTGCTGCTTTCTCTTTGCCTCTTTCTATTTTGTTACAAAACGCTGTCAAAATAAATGCGGCAAATACAGAAAATACCATACAGATTATTGCTTCCAAAACTTTACTGTTCGATAAAAATGGCGCCATAAAGCAAGGAACATATGCCGTACATTTTACATTGAGTGCCCCTATCAAAAGTCCACTGAACGTTGCTGCCACAATTGTGGAAGCGAATACTTTCCTGCTGGAAAACATAAAAGGATATGCTGCTTCCGCAAAGGTTCCAAATGCCAGATTGATAATCAGATTCGGAATACTTGCAACCCTGTCACTTGTTTTTCTAGGAGCAACAATATTTGCAAGCTGAATTCCCGCACATACCATGATCAGACAACACAGATCAATACATCCGAGAAAACTATAACCTGAAGCCTCCATTTCCAGAAGCACTATCGGAAGAATCGCCGCATGATACACCCCGCCTATAATTGCAAACCAAATAGTAAATCCCGCAATGCCTCCTGCAAGAACCGCATTATAGTCGAGTGCCCAGTCAATCGCTGCTTTGATCATATTTCCTCCCCATGCCGCTGCCGGCGCCACAAGAAACATCCCTATAAATCCTGCCACAAGACCTGCAACGCCTCCTGCTGCTATATTAGCAGTCGTTCCCGGCACTTTATATTTAAAGCAAATAGAGATAATGTAATAAGAAAAAATTCCAGCTAAAATACCAACAATCATTCCTCCAATAATACCGCCATCGACAGACAATGCTCCTCCTACAATTCCTGCCACAATCCCAACCTCATCCAGACCGGAAATCTGCTTGGCCGCAATCGCTGAAAGAACAATCGGAAGAAATCCTACCAATGTATTAAATACATCTTCCAAAATGCCAAGTCCTGGAATCTTGCTAAGAGCAAGGCATAATGCCATTGCAATAAAGCCCGGCATAGATGCCATCATAATTCCCCTGAAGTTGATTCGTTTCCATATACTGCCTTCCTGATTCTGCTTTCCTCCTGCAGTTTCACCTATAACCGGACTGTACTTCAATTTCCATTCTTTCGCAAAAGCTGAAACAGCAGAAATTGCCCTTGTCCGGTTTGTTGTCCCGGTCGTTCCTGAAGCTGCAATGACTCTGCATCCCATCGCCTGTGTATTTGCCATGGAAGTCCCACCAGTTCCTGCCAGTGGAATCTGCTTCTTTGCCGCCTCAGTAAGTGCCTCAAAATTTACTCCCTTTGGATCACAACTTAGTAAAATCATTCCGTCAATCTGTCCGTTTCTCACCATTCCGGCCAGTTCCGCATCATTCTTTTTAGCCTGTTCATTCACCTGCTGTAAGGTCATATCTTCTCCACATGACACTTCTCTTTCTCCTTCTAATGTCCAAAGCCTTGCTTTTGCATTCTCAGAAATATTATCCATCGTCGTATCCGTTCCTATAAACTGCACATAAGCAATTTCCATACCTGCCGACTCTGCTTGAACAAATATTTCTCTCATCATTTTTGCCGGATCATTTCCTCCCTGATTATAGAGATTTCCACCACTACTTCCAATCACTGCGAGTTTCTTCATTGTCATCTCCTCCGTTCTTTTTAGTATGGTTTCATATTATCATAAAATACGTACTTTTAACATTGATACATTTCATAAAATACGTACTTTATTTTAATATATTTTTCACAAAAATTTTGTGTTTCAAATACATTAGCAGTATGTTTTCACATATTTCTAAAAGCAAATATATTATATCAATCATATTATTATAATTATTCTTGCTAGTTTTTCACATTTTGTACTTTATAAAATTATATTCCAGTATAATTATAGATTTTTAACAAACCAAAAATACGTATAACACATTCTTAATAAAAGTAAACGCTCAAAAGCGAGTACCTTTCCTTAAATCGTGATGTTTGAGATAATAGTCTAAAAAGTTTAGTCAAAATAGTATAAAAAGTATAATGCTTAACTTTTTATACCAGAAAGGAGTAAGACTATGAATTCTCAAACAAGTTTAGTTGCAAAAAAATATCGCTTACAGCAGTGGGCAATGCAGATCAGCGAATGTCAGAATCGCCCGAAGGAAATGACTGTTGATGAATGGTGTGAACAACACTCCATTACAAAAGCGAATTATTATTATCGTTTAAAGCGTGTCAGACAAGCATATTTAGATTCTGAAACACCGTCTCTTACAGAGTTTGTTGAAATGCCAACCTCCGTTAAAGTAGAAAACATCTGTGAAAAGGCTTCTGTATCAGCGGTGTTAAATATTGATTATGGCATATCCATTGAATTACTAGATAGTGCATCAACATCTTTTATAAAAAATCTTTTTGGAGCATTGAATCATGCTCAATGATGCATGTGGTTTTGAAAAAATATACATTGCTGTAGGGTATACAGATTTAAGGCGTGGGATTGATGGTCTGGCATCTACCATTAAATTTCAATTCGATCTAGATCCTTTTCAAAAAAACATTCTTTTCCTATTCTGTGGAAAACGAACAGATCGAATAAAAGGACTCGTTTGGGAAGGCGATGGTTTTTTGCTTCTTTACAAAAGATTAAATATTGGAGCGTTTAGCTGGCCACGAACAAAGGAAGAAGCGATGGAGATTACTCCAGAACAATTCCGAATGTTAATGCACGGGCTTTCCATTGTTGCTAAACATCCAATTGAAGAATTAAAAGATCCACCCAAAACCATATAGCATTGTGCAATTCGTAGAAAATAAATTTTCTTTTTTTACACGAAAAAACGCTTGATATGATTTTAAAAACTAGTTATTCACAACCAGAACACAGATGTAGGAATTCTTTTTATGAAAATCATCTTTGGTATAAATGTTGTGGATAACAGTCATAAATACCTCAGAAATTTGAGATATTTATGATTGTTATTCACCGTCAAAATGACGAATAACAAAAACAAGTGAATTCGCCAAAACTCCTGATTTCTGCTAAAATACTGCTAGAAAGAAAAGGGGTTCAGAACAATGGCATTTAAATTCACTGAAGAACAACTGAATACATTGGATAAGTCTTTCATTGTAAATTTATTCCTTCAACTTCAGGATCAGAATGATAAGCTGTCAGGCGAGATCCAGGATCTGAATAAAAAAATGGAAGTATTGATTGAGCAGATTACACTTGCTAATAAAAATAGATTTGGAAGAGCTTCTGAGAAAATGATGGATACTTCACAAATCTGTTTTATGGAAGTTGATGGAACCATTGTTTTCTTCAATGAAGCAGAAGCTGTGTCTCATCTGGATGCAGAGGAACTGGATACTTTAGAAAGTAAACCAGTACGAAAACCAAAAGCAGTCGGTAAAAAAGATGCTGATATCAAAGGTCTTCCTGTTAATGTCATTAATCATTACATGACAGAAGAAGAATTAACAGAGGAATTCGGAGAAAACGGATGGAAACAGCTTCCAGATGCAATCTCTAAGAGATATCGTTTTATTCCAGCAAAGGTAGAAATCGACGAACATCATGTCGGCGTTTATGCAAGCAAAAAAGATGGTCGTATTCTAAAAGCAGATCATCCAAAGGCTTTGTTACATGGTAGTTTGGTATCTCCTACGATTGCAGCTGCAATTATAAATGGTAAGTATGTAAATGCAATCCCTTTATATCGTTTAGAGCAAGAATTCTCCCGCTATGGATTGACCATCACACGTCAAAACATGGCTAATTGGATGATACGATTAGGAGAAAGCTATTTAGCAGTTCTTTATGATTATCTCCATCAAAAGATTTATGATTATCATGTAATCCAAGCAGATGAAACGCCAGTTTTAGTCAATCGTGACGGACGCTCCGCTGGATCAAAAAGCTACATGTGGGTATATCGTTCTGGACATCTTTATGCGGATAAACAGATTGTCTTATACGATTATCATAAAACTCGCAACAGCTCACATCCACGAGAATTCCTTCGAGATTATTCCGGTATCTGTGTAACGGACGGATATCAGGTCTATCACACGATTGAAAAGGAACGTGAGGATCTACGGATTGCAGGATGCTGGGTTCATGCTAGAAGGAAGTTCGATGAAGCACTCGCCGTAATTCCAAAAGCTCATCAGAATAAATCTGATGCTTTTCTGGTAATCAAACAGATTCAGGCGATATATCGAGAAGAAGGTAAATTGAGTCAATTATCTTCTGAAGAAAGACTTATGCAGCGACAACTGGTTATAAAACCATTGGTTGATGCCTTGTTTGTGTACCTCAAAAAGATGGAACCAACCGTGCCAGCAAGCGGACAACTTCGGAAGGCCTATACATATATCTTAAACCAAGAAAAGTATTTACGTGTTTTTCTTGAAGATGGAGAAGTTCCAATTGATAATAATGCTAGTGAACGA
>OFMJ01000875.1_pt1 | contig 26592 bp, 23 predicted proteins | sample 1541801 | NCBI WGS metagenome assembly OFMJ01 (sample SAMN04209234, study PRJEB22552) | human gut metagenome | biome: gut; material: feces | host: Homo sapiens | place: USA: Oklahoma
GATTAGTACAGGATGATGTGTATACATCAATCCATATTGAAGAATATGAAGCAGAAGCACGTGATACGAAGTTAGGACCGGAAGAAATCACAAGAGATATTCCGGGTGTTGGTGATGACGCACTTAAGGATCTCGACGAGAGAGGTATCATCCGTATCGGTGCAGAAGTTCGTGCAGGGGATATCTTAGTCGGAAAAGTAACTCCAAAGGGAGAGACAGAACTGACAGCAGAAGAGAGACTTTTACGTGCAATTTTCGGTGAGAAAGCAAGAGAAGTAAGAGATACTTCTTTGAAAGTACCTCACGGAGAATATGGTATTGTTGTGGATGCGAAAGTATTTACAAGAGAGAATGGCGACGAGCTTTCTCCGGGTGTGAATCAGTCTGTGCGTATTTACATTGCGCAGAAGAGAAAGATTTCCGTAGGAGATAAGATGGCCGGACGTCACGGTAACAAGGGTGTTGTTTCCCGTGTACTTCCAGTAGAAGATATGCCGTTCTTACCAAACGGACGTCCACTTGACATCGTATTGAATCCGCTCGGTGTGCCATCACGTATGAACATTGGACAGGTGCTTGAGATCCATTTGAGTCTTGCTGCAAAAGCGTTAGGATTCAACATTGCAACACCTGTATTTGACGGAGCAAACGAGGTTGATATCATGGACACTCTTGATCTTGCAAATGATTATGTAAATCTTGAGTGGGATGAGTTTGAAAAGAAACATAAAGAAGAATTACTTCCGGAGGTATTGGAATACTTATCTGAGAACAGAGAACACAGAAAGTTGTGGAAGGGTGTTCCGATTTCCCGCGATGGTAAGGTACGTCTTCGTGACGGTAGAACAGGAGAATATTTCGACAGCCCTGTTACAATCGGTCACATGCACTACCTGAAACTTCACCATCTGGTAGACGACAAGATCCATGCTCGTTCTACAGGTCCTTACTCATTGGTAACACAACAGCCATTGGGTGGTAAGGCACAGTTCGGTGGACAGAGATTCGGTGAGATGGAGGTTTGGGCACTGGAAGCTTACGGTGCATCTTACACACTTCAGGAAATCTTAACTGTAAAATCTGATGATGTTGTTGGTCGTGTGAAGACATACGAGGCAATTATTAAGGGTGAAAATATTCCTGAGCCGGGAATTCCTGAGTCATTCAAGGTACTTTTGAAGGAGTTACAGTCACTTGGTCTTGATGTCAGAGTATTGAAAGAAGATAACACAGAAGTAGAGATCATGGAAACTGTTGATTATGGCGAGACAGACTTGCGTTCTATCATTGAAGGTGACAGACGTTACAACGATGATGAAGACTATGGACAGCATGGATTCAGCCGACAGGAATTTGAAGGTGAAGAACTTGTAGATATTGAAGAGGAACCTGAAGATGCCGATTTTGATGAAATTCTTGATGAAGAATAGAAGGGAGTGCCTAAATGTCAGCAACAAATAACGAAGCAACATACCAGCCAATGACTTTTGATGCGATTAAAATTGGTTTGGCATCACCTGAAAAGATTTCAGAATGGTCAAGGGGTGAAGTTACAAAACCTGAGACTATCAACTATAGAACTTTGAAACCGGAAAGAGACGGCCTTTTCTGCGAAAGAATTTTCGGACCAAGCAAGGACTGGGAATGTCATTGTGGAAAATATAAGAAAATCCGTTATAAAGGGGTTGTCTGTGACCGTTGTGGTGTAGAGGTAACAAAAGCGAGTGTACGTCGTGAGCGAATGGGGCATATTGCCCTTGCAGCTCCGGTATCACACATCTGGTATTTTAAAGGAATTCCGAGCCGTATGGGTCTGATCCTTGATATTTCACCTAGAACATTGGAGAAAGTTTTATACTTTGCATCTTACATTGTTCTTGATAAAGGTGAGACGAATCTGCAGTACAAACAAGTACTTTCAGAGCAGGAATACCAGGAAGCGAGAGAGACTTACGGAAGTGCATTCCGTGTTGGAATGGGAGCTGAAGCAATTCAGGAACTTCTGCAGGCTATTGATCTTGACAAAGAATATGATGAATTACAGAACGGATTAAAGGGAGCAACAGGACAGAAACGTGCGAGAATCGTGAAACGTCTTGAAGTTGTGGAAGCGTTCCGTGGTTCAGGAAACAAACCGGAGTGGATGATTTTAAATGCAATTCCGGTACTTCCACCGGATTTACGTCCGATGGTACAGTTAGACGGTGGACGTTTTGCCACATCTGACTTAAATGATTTATATAGAAGAATCATTAACAGAAACAACCGTCTGAGAAGACTTCTTGAGTTAGGAGCTCCGGATATTATCGTTCGTAACGAGAAGAGAATGCTCCAGGAAGCTGTCGATGCATTGATCGACAATGGACGCCGTGGCCGTCCGGTAACAGGACCGGGTAACCGTCCGCTCAAGTCTTTATCTGATATGTTAAAAGGTAAGTCCGGACGTTTCCGTCAGAACTTACTTGGTAAACGTGTTGACTACTCAGGACGTTCCGTTATCGTCGTAGGACCGGAACTTAAGATTTACCAGTGTGGTCTTCCGAAAGAGATGGCAATTGAGCTGTTCAAACCATTTGTTATGAAAGAGCTTGTAGCAAACGGTACAGCACACAATATTAAAAATGCGAAGAAAATGGTAGAAAGACTTCAGACAGAAGTTTGGGATGTACTTGAAGATGTGATTAAAGAGCATCCGGTTATGTTAAACCGAGCTCCTACTCTGCATAGACTTGGTATTCAGGCATTTGAACCGATTCTTGTAGAAGGTAAGGCAATCAAGCTTCATCCGCTTGTATGTACAGCGTTCAACGCTGACTTCGACGGTGACCAGATGGCGGTTCATCTTCCATTATCCGTAGAAGCTCAGGCAGAGTGCCGTTTCTTACTTCTTTCTCCAAACAACCTTCTGAAACCTTCAGATGGTGGACCGGTAGCCGTTCCTTCACAGGATATGGTACTCGGTATTTATTACTTAACACAGGAAAGACCTGGAGTAAAAGGAGAAGGTAAGTTCTTCAAGAACTTAAACGAAGCAATCTTAGCATATGAAAATGAAGTTATTACACTTCACTCAAGAATTACTGTCCGCGTAACAAAAACACTTCCGGATGGAAGAACATTAAGCGGAAACGTAGAATCTACACTGGGACGTTTCTTATTCAACGAAATCATTCCACAGGATCTTGGATTTGTTGACAGAAGCATTCCGGGAAATGAACTTCTTCTTGAAGTTGACTTCCTTGTAGGAAAGAAACAGAACAAGCAGATTCTTGAAAAAGTAATCAATACACATGGTGCAACAGTAACAGCAGAAGTTTTGGATAAGATCAAAGCAACAGGATATAAATATTCTACAAGAGCTGCGATGACAGTATCCATTTCCGAGATGACTGTGCCGCCACAGAAACCTGAAATGATCCAGCAGGCACAGGATACTGTGGATAGAATTACAAAGAACTTCAAACGTGGTCTTATTACAGAAGAAGAGCGTTACAAAGAAGTTGTAGAAACATGGAAGAATACTGATGATGCTTTAACAAAAGCACTGTTAGACGGTCTGGATAAATACAACAACATCTTCATGATGGCTGACTCCGGAGCCCGTGGTTCTGACAAACAGATCAAACAGCTTGCAGGTATGCGTGGTTTGATGGCTGATACAACAGGACGTACAATTGAGCTCCCTATCAAGTCAAACTTCCGTGAAGGTCTTGACGTACTCGAATACTTCATGTCTGCACACGGTGCTCGTAAAGGACTTTCCGATACAGCGCTTCGTACAGCCGATTCAGGATACTTAACAAGACGTCTTGTTGACGTATCTCAGGATTTGATCATCCGTGAAATCGATTGTGTTCCGGAAGGAGCAGAAATCCCAGGTATGTATGTAAAAGCATTTATGGATGGAAACGAAGAAATCGAGAGCTTGCAGGAACGTATCACAGGACGTTATGTGTGCGAGACAATTTGCGACAAAGACGGTAACGTGATCGTGAAAGCAAATCACATGGTTACACCGAAACGTGCGGAAGCAGTTATGAAATACGGTGTAAGCAAAGATGGCGGACCAATTACAGAAGTAAAAATCCGTACAATCTTAACATGTAAATCGCATATTGGTGTATGTGCAAAATGTTATGGTGCCAACATGGCAACAGGAGAGCCTGTTCAGGTTGGTGAGGCAGTTGGTATTATTGCTGCCCAGTCCATCGGTGAGCCGGGTACACAGCTTACAATGCGTACATTCCATACCGGTGGTGTTGCCGGTGGGGATATCACACAGGGTCTTCCTCGTGTCGAGGAGCTTTTTGAGGCAAGAAAACCGAAAGGACTTGCTATCATCACAGAGTTTGGCGGCGTAGCTACAATCAATGATACAAAGAAAAAACGTGAAATTATCGTTACAAATAGTGAAACAGGTGAATCAAAGGCTTACTTAATTCCGTATGGTTCCAGAATCAAGATTCAGGATGGGGCAGTATTAGGAGCTGGTGATGAACTGACAGAAGGTAGTGTAAATCCACACGATATCCTGAAGATCAAAGGACTTCGTGCAGCACAGGATTACATGATCCAGGAAGTACAGAGAGTATACCGTCTCCAGGGTGTAGAAATCAACGATAAACATATTGAGGTTATTGTGCGTCAGATGTTGAAGAAGATCCGTATCGAAGAAAACGGTGATTCTGAATTCTTACCGGGAACAATGGTAGATGTACTTGAATTCGAAGAGGTCAATGAAAAACTTATGGAAGAAGGCAAAGAGCCGGCAACAGGAGAGCAGGTAATGCTTGGTATTACGAAAGCTTCCCTTGCTACGAACTCCTTCCTTTCAGCAGCTTCCTTCCAGGAGACAACAAAGGTTCTGACTGAAGCGGCAATCAAAGGAAAAGTAGATCCATTGATCGGTCTGAAAGAAAACGTAATCATCGGTAAACTGATTCCAGCAGGTACAGGTATGAGAAAATACAGAGACGTAAATCTCGATACAGGTATGGAAGAGGAAGAAGATGATGAAACAGATCTTGAAGATTTAGAAAATCTTGATGATGTTAGTGATTTAGCTGTAATGGATGGCGTGGATGAAGAAACGACAGAAGATATGGCGGCAGAAGCAGCAGATGAAATTGCAGAAGAAGTATCTGAAGAAATCGAAGAATAAACATCATATGTTCAATAAAATGGAGCGGGAAATCATTTCCTGCTCCATTTTTCAAATTGGGGACGTAGTGTTTTTGCATTTTACTACGTCCCCAATTTGATTTTGCCATGTCCCCAACTTTATCTAATCATAGTGTTTTGAGCGCTTCTTTCCAATCTTTGTGGAATTCTTGAATGGAAGAATAGCGGTTTTTGCGTTCTTTTGAAACAGCTTTTTTGGCGACTTCATAACATGTGCGATTTAGTTCCCAATTTTCGATCGAACAAGGTTCGAAAATATGTTTCTGATATCTTTTCTGTATTTCGGAGTTGCTGTAATTTCCGAAAAAACTGTCAAAAAGCAGGGCACCGAGCGTATATACGTTTGTTATTTCATCAATGACAGCTCCATATTGATATTCTTCCGGAGCTTTTAATCTTTTAGTACCCCAGTAATCCTCCCCCATATCATTCCATGCAGGTTTCTGACGAAATAAATCAATGTCGCAAATAGTAATCGTATCATTTTGGAAATCATAAATAATACTTCCGTCATAAAAATCTACGGCAACATATCCACTGTCCGATACAGTTTCTAAAAAAGAAAATAGAACATCCGCTGATATGATTTTCTGAGAAAGGGATAATTGTTTAAAACGTTTTGCCGGTGGAATAAGGTTTGAGTTTTTAGCATATTTTTCAAAATTCCAGTGATCAAACAGACAATCTCCTTCTGCCCATTTAAAAATGGCAATATATAGATCATTGACAGAATAGTGTTTGACTAGCTGAATCAAATTTGGATGCTTGATATTCTCATATATAGGAATTGCGGTTTTTAAAGCGCATATAGTGTCTTCCTGAGATTGAGAGGCATTGGAGGTACTTAGTCCTGCTACCTTGACAAAGAATTTTTCTTTTCCATTATATACTCCAAAACTGATATTTCCAGAATCATTCTGGTCAAAAACAGTGAACACTTTTCCTAATTTTTGAAGCCACGTAAAGTCACATTTCTTTTTTAAAAGAAATTCCACATTATCCACCTGAATTGTAAACATGATTTCCTCCGTTTATAGAATAATCTGCTTGTTTTTAAGAAAAGATGTCAGGGACAAAAGATGCCTGACATCTGAAAATATTGTATCATACTTTTGGCGGTGATGCACTTGATAATTTTAGAAATAGTATTGACGAAGTAAAAACAGTATGCTATACTGACAAAGTCAGTTAGACAAGACTAACCTATGGCGATTCTGAAAGAATCGCGTTTTAAAAAGACTTTAGTTAGTTATGACTAATTCGAAATGGAGAATATTATGGAACAGAAGAAAAAGCGGATGATAATAGGTGTGATCATAGTAGTGATCCTGGTTTTGGGAGGAGTAATTTATTGGTACACAAGACCAAAGGAAGTAACCAGTTACACTCCGGAATTTGAGAAAACACAGACAAAAACAGACAGTGAGAAAAAGACAGGGAACGTAGAAGCGGGGATTCAGATACCGGGATATAAAACAATCACGGTTGCAGCAGGCACAAAGGATGTATCTGTAGAGTTGGTAAATCCCAAGGAAAACAATGTATATTTTGAAATTTCTTTCTACCTTCCGGATACAGAAGAAACGATTTATACATCAAAACTGATAAGCCCTGGACAGACTTTATACGACATTCGACTGAAAAAAGAGCTGGAATCAGGGGAATATCCTTTGACGGTGCAGTACAAAACGTACAGTATGGACGAAGAGTATACGCCTAGAAATGGAGCAGAGGTCAACTGCACGTTGATTGCACAGTGATATATGTTATAAATTTCTTGTGAAGTCTGCATGGCAGGATGGCGCGCTCTTACCGGTCAGATAGAAGAGAATTTATATAAAATGCCCGTAACGGCGGGGATGAACATCAATAAATACCTGTACAAGGAGGAAAAACAAATATGAAATTCAAAAAGTTATCAGGAATCGCTTTGGCGGCGATTATGACAGTAGGTATGTGCAGCACAGCTTTGGCGGCAGACACAGAATTAAATAATGGAGATTACACAGGAACGATTCATTTTTTGAATGGAAATGGTTCTGGAAAATTAAGCATGTGTGATCCCATTTTTGCACATGAAGCAGATATTGAGCTGACAGACAATGCGGCGGAACTGACTTTCTATGTTGCGTATCCGATTCCGAGTTTTTCAGATCAGGGAGCAGATGGAACTTTGAAAGACGTGGTAATGACAATTGATGGAACACAGTATAAGGCAGAGTCGGATATCACGACAAAAGCAGTGAAGACATTTGATACGGACGCTTCTCTGTTTGGAATCAAAGCAGGAGACAAACTGGAAACCCAGGCGATGACAGTGGAATTGCCAAGAAGTGCGGTAGATGATCTTGCAACGAAAGTAGAGACTTCTGCTTATGTGAATGTCTTCATGAATACTACACAGAACTTTTACGTGCAGGTAACAGATTTGAAAGCATCAAGCCAGCATGACGTCCCTTCGGAAAATTCAAAGAGTATGGAAATCAGTGCGGAAGTGGAAGAACAAATTTCAGAGCCTTCTTATACAGTAACAGTTCCTTCTTCTTTAACAATGGGAACATTGAGTACAGAAAAGGATAATACACAGGCTTATGAAGTTTTGGTACAAGCAGCAGATTTAAACGGAACGCTTACTGTAACAGCTCCGGAATCTGGAAATCTGAATAGTGACAAAAATGCGTTGGCATTTGCGAACAGTTTTGGAACGAAAAATGTGACAGCAGACACTGAAGGAACGAAATTGACAGGAGAAATCCAAGTGACAGCCGCAAATGTAAAAGCAGCAGCAGCCGGAAACTACACAGGAACAACTACATTTGCAATCTCATATGCCGCAAATAAGTAGAAGCTTTAAAATAGCAATATGAATTCGAAAATCCTCAGACAATGGCGGCTGAGGATTTTTGTCTTCAGGCAGCTATGGAATCGATCGGTGGATCCGGTCGGCAGGAAGAAATGGAGAAAACAGATGAAGAGGAAAAAACAAGGAAAAACTCTGAAAAGGAAAGTGCTGGCATTTGCTTTGGTGTCGGGAATGATATTGCAGCCGGTAAGTGCAAATGCATCTTCAGAAAATATGGAAATTTCTGCAAATGTCATCGAAGAAACTTCAAAACCAACGTATACCGTTACAGTACCTTCTTCTGTAGCAATGGGATCTTTAAGCACAGAAAAAGATACGGTGCAGAAATATGAAGTGCGGGTAAACACAACGGAGGCGAAAGGTGAAATTCAAGTATCAGCTCCGGAAACAGGAGTTCTGTATCATCAGAAAAACACGCTGACATTTATGAATGATTTCGGAACGCAGAAAATTACACTGGACGAAGTGAAGAAAGCCAATGACACAGACGGAGAAAAGCTTCTGAAAGGAACTTTGACAATCCTGGCAAAAGAGGTAGCGAATGCGAAAGCGGGAAATTACACAGGAACAACTGCATTCACGATTTCTTATAAACAAGGGGAAAACAGTTCGAAGCCGGATGGAGAAGAGGATGAACTGGATGTTCAGAAATTAAAAGACGGTGTATATTCTGTCAATGGAAATGTGGTCAAGGTGGATAAACAGACAGCCTCTATGGCTGACAAAGCAGTTGTTCATACAATGAAACTGACAGTGAAAGAAGGAACATGTTTACTTACCATAAATTTTCAGGGACTTACAGTAGGAGATAAACTTGGATATCTGGGAAAACTTCAGTATTATCAAACGGGATACACGACAGATGCCATCGGAAATATCCAAGGAACCCTTTCAGATGTTACGGTTAATTCCGTACAAAAAAACAGTGATGGAAGTAAAGTAAGCGATGCGTATGGTACAGATTATCCGGATTTAGTTACATTTCCGCTTATTTCGGAAGCGTTAAAAGATGGATATGTGCCGCTTCAAGTTGTGGTGCCTTTGATGGAAAGTATCGCGGCAGGAGCGGGTACGCAGCAGATGTATGTAAAACTTGATTGGAGTACCTTAAAAAAGGCTGCGGAGAATGACCCGTCATTTACAGAAGATGAGGAACAAAATGGCGGTCATAGTGGTGGTGGAAATCAGACAGGCGGTTCTTCGTTAAATGGAGGTTCTTTATTGAAACCAGGTGCTTCGTCTTTGGGCAGTGCATCCCTCAAGAGCGGGCTTGCAAGTTCTTCACTTAGTGGGACGAATAGTCTAAAAAAGGCATCAAGTATTAAAACCGGAGATGAAATGCCGGATATCTGGTTGTGCATTGCAGGAATGATAGCAGCACTTTTGGCAGGCGGCGGTATTATTTATACAAGAAAGCGAAGGAAAGTGACAGGAGACAAAATATGAGGAAAAAGCTGAAGAGAATTGTGGGGCTGGCAGCCGCGTTTGCATTGGCGATAGCTGCAATTCCGGCCCAGACGGCAAAGGCAGCATCGGGAACAGTGTATACTTGTTCCGTTACGCCAAGTTATTCGAATCCGGTGACCGGTGAGATTGAAGATTCCGGTGGGGAAGCAGGGTATGCCACAGGCCAGGGCATGGTGCAGAGCGTGGTGTATTCCAGTGGAATTCTGGAAGTGACGGACAGCGGAGAATATTATCTGACAGTACGTCTGGGAATGATGGACTATGCCAGCGGTCATAGTTTCTGGGTACAGAACGTAGGAGATTCCGGATGGTCTACTCCGGCGGTAGGACAGACGGGAAGCGGCAGTGACGGGAACGGAACTACCGCAGACATTTGCATTCAGGTACCAAGCGAGAATTGTGTGGTCAGAGCGTCTATGTATGTAGAACCGATGGGAAGAGATGTAATCTTTTTCTTCTATCCAAGCGGATATTCGGAAGGGAATAATACAGATATGACAGCAACGATGGTGACAGCTACATCCGGTAGTGCCGGATCTTCGGACCAGACATCTGCTGGAAATGAATCCGGTGGGAATGAATCTGCCGGATCTGCAACTTCTTCTGCTTCCACAGCGGGAGGAAATGCCTCATTAAAAAGTTCGTCACAAGGAACAACAACAAAAGAGCAGTCTACAGGAGAATCCGGAAAATCTTCTGAGCTAAAAAGCAGCATTACAGAGGCGGAAACTCCATCCACATCAGATACAGCGGTAAATGATGCGACAGGCTTAAGTCTTTCAACGGAAACGGAAACAGAGGATACGGATTCGCAAAAGGGTTCTTTGTCAACCGCAGGCACGATCTTCGGGATTGCGGCAGCAGTGACCATCTCAGGGCTGATTTTGATGGGAGCAGCGGCGGGAATTCTATATCTTTTCCGAAAGAACTGGTATCGTTGGGGCGGAGGAGAAGATGATGATGCATAGAAGAAAGAGAAAATCAGTAGTTTTTCTGGTTGTGTGCGCGTTGTTCATAGGGGGATGCGCTTCACAAACCTCTGGGGAGACGAATGCCATTGAGGCGGCCAAAGAGAAGGTAGAGACACTTGGTACAGAACCGAGGCTGATTGCAACATCTCCGGCAGTTGCGGCGATCTGTGACCGTCTGGAACTGGATCTTGTGGGAGTCTGCTCCACCTCTGTTTCTACCATTCCGGAACGTTATAAGGAATTGCCGGATGTAGGAACCGCTATGAGTCCGGATATGGAAGTAATCGCTTCTTTGAATCCGGACTGGATCTTAAGCCCTTCTTCGCTTCGGAGCGACCTGGAGCCTAAATATGAGGCGATTCATACAGACTGGGCATTCTTAAATTTGAGAAGTGTAAAGGGAATGTATCAGTCCATTCATGAACTGGGAGAAATCTTCGGGAAAGAGGAAAAAGCGGCGGAACTTGAGAAAGAATTTCAAGACTTTTATGAGAAATACAAAACTGTAAATGAGAACAAAAAACATCCGAAAGTATTGATCTTGATGGGGCTGCCGGGATCTTATATCATTGCAACAGAAAATTCTTATGTGGGAAGCCTGGTGGAAATGGCAGGTGGAGAGAATGTATATGCCGGTACGGATCAGGAGTTTTTGACTGTGAATACAGAAGATATGAAGTCGAAAGAACCTGATATGATTTTATGCACTGCCCATGCCTTGCCTGAACAAGTTACAAAAATGTTTCAGGAAGATTTTTCCACAAACGATATCTGGAAACATTTTGAGGCGGTGCAAAACAACGAAGTACACTATCTTACTTATGAACTATTCGGTATGAGTGCGACTTTTGAATATCAGAAAGCATTGGAAGAATTACAGACGATTTTGTATCCAGATACACAGAATGAAGTACAGAAAGGGGAGTAAAAGATGGGAAAGAAAAAAACGACAGGAATGATAGTTTCATTTTTCGTTATGATTTTGCTATTGGCTATTCTCTTTTTTGCTTCCATTAACATAGGAAGTCTGAAAGTAGGAGTGTCGGATATTCTGAAAGGTATGATCGGTAAGTCGAGTGAGGAAGTGAGCACGGTTTTGGATCTGCGTCTTCCGAGAATTTTTATCTCCATGCTGGCAGGTGCTGCCACAGCAGTTTCCGGCGTGCTGTTTCAGGCGGTTTTGAAAAATCCTTTGGCAGACCCGGGAATTATCGGGATTTCCAGCGGAGCAAGTTTTACTGCCATTTTGGTCACAGCATTTGCTCCGGCATTGTTTTTCTTTACGCCGTTATTCGCATTTCTTGGAGGAGTGCTGGCATTTTGTCTTGTGTATAGTCTGTCGTGGAAAGGGGGACTTAGTCCTTTGCGTGTCATACTGATCGGAGTGGCAGTCAATGCAATGTTTACGGGACTTGCCAGTGGGTTAAATTCCATGAATGGAGGAAATATGTCCGGGGTTGCGGCAATTGTGAATGGGAATATTACAATGAAGACATGGGAAGATGTGAGGATGCTTACCCCATATGTACTGGCGGGGTTGGTACTTGCGCTTCTTTTTGCAGGTATGTGTAATATTTTGTCGCTGGAGGATAAGACGGCCCGAAGCCTCGGTGTGAATGTAAATCTCATGCGGATTCTGATTCCACTTGCAGCGGTACTCCTTGCTGCCATTTCAGCAGCAGTGGCCGGAAGTATCAGTTTCCTTGGATTGGTCGTACCGCATATGGGGCGCATTCTGGTGGGCAGCGAACATAAAAAACTGATTCCGTTTTCCATGTTACTGGGCGCTTTTTTATTTCTTCTGGCAGATACTGCGGGACGGACGATTGCAGCACCTTACGAAATATCGGCATCGGTTTTAATGAGTGTTGTGGGAGGACCGTTTTTCATGATTCTTTTGAGGAGGTCTAAAAAATATGCAGACTAAACCGGCTATGGAAGTCCGAAACCTTTCATTTTCTTATGGAAAACAGAAAGTATTAAAGGAAGTATCTTTAAAGATTGAGGAAGGAAAGATTACAACAATTCTGGGAGCTAACGGGTGTGGGAAATCTACATTGTTTTCTCTGATGACGAAAAACAGATATTCCAGAAAGGGGAATATTTTTCTAAGTGGGAAGAATATTTTGAAATTGAGCCTAAAGGAATTTGCACGGAAAGTGGCAATTGTGCATCAGTATAACACATCAAGTGATGATATTACAGTGGAGCGGCTGATCGCATTTGGCCGGACGCCTCACAGAAAGATGATGCAGGGCAAAACGGAAGAAGATGAAACGTGGGTCGAATGGGCAATGGAAGTAACAAACTTAACAGAATATCGGGACCGGGCGGTGCAAAAACTCTCTGGAGGTCAGAGGCAGCGCGTTTGGATTGCTATGGCACTGGCACAGAATACGAGAATCCTGTTCTTGGATGAGCCCACAACTTATTTGGATATCCGATATCAGATCGAGACATTGCAATTGATCAGGAAACTGAACCGGGAATATGGGATTACGATCGTTATGGTTCTTCATGATATTAACCAGGCAATCTATTTTTCGGACCGGTTGATTGGACTAAAAGATGGTCAGGTTGTACTGGAGGGGGATCCGCAGAAAGTCGTCACTTCGGAAAGTATCGAAGAACTTTATGGAATCCGTCTGCGTGTAGCAGAGGTGGATGGCCAGAAAACGGTGATGACGGTATGAGAACACAAAAGAAATTATTGATAATTATTCTCAATAATGCTATTGACAATCCTTGGTGGTTAGCGTATACTAACATAGTAAATGAAAAGGATTATCATAATCATACAGGAAGGGACGGACGTATCATGAATTTAACAGAAGCAAATGCAGGAGAAGAATACATCATTAAAAATATTAAAACAGAGGATGAGGAATTGAATGCATTTCTTTTTTCTTTAGGTTGTTACAGTGGAGAGGCGATCACAGTGATCTCACGCAAGAAAAACGGATGCGTTGTGTCAATCAAAGACGGAAGATATAATATCGACAATGAACTTGCTTCCGCCATCCTTGTGTAATGACGAGATGAGTAAAGGACAGGAGGAAGAACCATGAGAATTGCGTTAACGGGAAATCCGAACAGTGGTAAAACTACTATGTATAATGCACTGACCGGAAGAAATGAACGAGTGGGAAACTGGGCAGGTGTTACAGTAGAGAAAAAGGAAAGCCAGATTAAGAAAAGCTATCACGATGGGAGTCTGGAATTAATTGCAGTTGACCTTCCGGGAGCATATTCCATGTCGCCGTTTACTTCAGAAGAAAGTATTACGAGCAGTTATGTGAAAAACGAGAATCCGGATGCGATCATTAACATTGTGGACGCGACAAATCTGAGCAGAAGTCTTTTCTTCACAACACAGCTTTTGGAACTGGGCATTCCGGTTGTTGTTGCGTTGAACAAGAGCGATTTGAATGAGAAAAAAGGAACGAAGATAGACACTGCACTTTTGGCAAAGAAATTGGGATGCCCGGTGGTAGAGACTGTTTCTGTTTCTTCTACGGACAAAGGATTAAGAGAAGTGGTGAGAACGGCTGCAGATTTGAATGGAACAGAGCAGAAAGCACCGTATCATCAGGGAGACATCAATCTTCTGGATAAAGCAGAAGTAGAAGCGGCAGACAGAAAAAGATTTGACTTCGTAAATAAAATTGTAAAAGAAGTTGAAAAACGTAAAGTGTATACAAAAGATAAAAACTTTCAGGATAAAATTGATGCAATCATCACCCACAAAATTGTAGGACTTCCGATTTTTGCAGGCGTTATGTTCCTTGTGTTTTATATTTCCCAGTCTACAGTAGGAACATGGATTGCAGATTGGCTTGTCGGATGGATCGAGACATTCCAGGCATGGGTTTGGGTTCAGGTAGAAGGTGCTTCTCCATTCTTGCAAGCGTTGCTTGTGGATGGTATTATAGGAGGTGTTGGAGCGGTAGTAGGTTTCCTTCCGCTTGTAATGGTCATGTATTTCCTTATTGCACTTTTAGAAGATTGTGGATACATGGCACGTGCAACAGTTGTTCTTGACCCGATCTTTAAACGTGTAGGTCTTTCAGGTAAATCTGTCATTCCGATGGTGATCGGTACAGGATGCGCGATTCCTGGAATTATGGCATGTCGTACGATCCGCAATGAGAGAGAAAGAAGGGCAACTGCAATGTTGACTCCGTTTATGCCGTGTGGAGCGAAACTCCCGGTTATCGCCTTGTTTGCAGGAGCATTTTTCTCGGATGCACCTTGGGTTGGACCGACGATGTATCTCGTAGGTATTTGTCTCGTCTTTGTGGGTGCATTACTTGTGAAGGCAATTACAGGACAGAAATTCAGAAAATCTTTCTTCATCATTGAGCTTCCGGAATATAAAGCTCCGAGCTTAAAAAGAGCGGTTCTTTCCATGCTTTCCAGAGGAAAAGCTTACATCAAAAAAGCGGCAACGATCATTCTCGTATGTAATGCAGTGGTACAGATTATGCAGACATTCACATGGAACTTACAGGTTGTAGAAGAAGGAATGGAGCACAGTTCAATTTTGGCATCTGTTGCAACACCGTTTGCAGTATTGCTGGTTCCACTTGGATTTGGTGTATGGCAGCTTGCTGCAGCAGCAATTACAGGATTTATTGCAAAAGAAAATGTTGTCGGAACACTTGCTGTTGTTTATGGTATTACAAATCTGATCGATACGGATAAACTTGCACTTGTGGGCAGCGGAAATGCGGTGGCAACAGTCATGGGATTAACAAAAGTTGCAGCCCTTGCATACTTAATGTTCAATCTTTATACACCGCCATGTTTTGCGGCGCTTGGTGCAATGAATTCAGAAATGCAGGATAGAAAATGGCTTTGGGGAGGAATCGCATTACAACTTTGTACCGGTTATACAGTTGCATTCTTCGTATATCAGGTTGGTACACTCATTACAACCGGAGCAGTTGGCAACGGATTCGTTCCTGGTCTTATCGCAGTAGCGGTGATGTTCCTGATTCTGGCGGGTTTGATCCGTAAGAATCGTGCGGGATTTGCAGCAGAATATAAATTGAGTTAATGATAAAAAAGAGGTGTAAATTATGGCAAATATCATTGTTGGAGGAATTATTGTTTTGGCAGTTGGAGCAGCGGTTGCATACATCGTGAAGGCAAAGAAGAGCGGAACGAAGTGTATCGGATGTCCATCCGGAGGAAGCTGCCCGCATTGTAATGGCGGATGTGATTCAAAAACAAAGTAGCGTGTTCATTTTTTTACATAAATCTTAAGTTAAAAGGAGCATCGGAAGAAAGAACCGATGCTTCTTTTTTGTTTATTCTGTTTTTTCATCTCTCGTAAATTCTAATATATCTCCAGGTTGACAATCGAGTACATCACAGATTGCATTTAACGTTGAAAATCGGATTGCGCTTACTTTTCCGGTCTTAATCTTCGAAAGATTTACGTTGGAAATTCCGACCTTTTCTGCTAATTCATTTAAAGACATTTTTCGATCCGCCATCATGCGGTCTAATCTTAATATAATTGCCATGCCATCACCTACAATAATTCGTCGATTTCTTCTTGCATTTGAAATGTCAATTAAATTTTAATGACAAACATTAAAAAATATTTGTTTTATATTAAAAATATGGGGTATAAAATCAGATGAAAAAATACTGGATTTCTTATGAAAAACCATATACAATAGATACTGCAACTCAATAGAGACGAAATGTGGTTGCGACCGGAGATTTTCCGGAAGCAATAATAGGGAATCCGGTGAAAGACCGGAGCAGTCACCTCTACTGTAACGTGGACAAAGGAACAGAAACCATTGATATGATTTCATATCGAGAAGGTGTTTCTGAGGTTGAAGCGAAGCCAGGAGACCTGCCATATATCTAAGCCAGAGTTCTGACGAAGATAAACATTTCGCGAGTATGCACAGGGATTCGATCATGTAGTTTATGAGCTAAAGTTGAATGGAATCCCATGTCGAGGCTGGTGAGCAAGTCTCGGACTCATAATATTTTTAGGATGAAAGAATAGGAGAGAAAAATGGAAAAGAAACAAAACAAAAAAGTCATTCTTGGAGTAGTAGCATTTATTGCGGTCGTTGCCATTCTTGGAGCAGTGTACTATTTTACAAGACCGGAGACTCAAAAAGGTGCAAAAGAAGTAGCCATTACGGTTGTAAGTGAAGAGGGTAAGAAAACAGAATATGAGATCCATACAGATGCAGAATATCTGCAGGGCGCCATGGACGATGCGAAGGAAGAGGGACTTACTTATTCGGGAACAGAAGGTGACTATGGCCTTATGGTAGACACCGTCAATGGTGAGAAAGCAGTTTACGAAGATGATGGAGCATACTGGGCATTTACAGTAAATGGAGAATATTGCAATTACGGTGTTTCAGAACAGCCGGTAGCTGACGGAGATAAGTTTGAAATTATCTATACAATAGGTGAGTAAAAGGCGGGATCAGAAATTGAGGACGAAAGATGTTGTACTTTGTGGCCTTCTTGCTGCCGTTGTATTTGTGCTTCAGGTAGCATTCGGTTTTCTTCCAAATATCGAACCGGTATCCGTCTTGATTATCGTGTTTACACTTGTTTTAGAGAGGAAAACACTCTTGATCATATATACCTTTGCATTGCTTGAGGGCCTTTTCTATGGCTTCGGGATCTGGTGGATCATGTATCTTTATGTGTGGACGATTCTTTACATGATTGTACGGATCATGAGAAAGAACAAAAGCGTAATAATGTGGGCAGTGGTAGGCGGCGGATTCGGTCTTTCGTTTGGTGCGTTGTGTGCCATTCCTTACGCGATAGCTGGTGGAATCGGAGCAGGAGTTGCCTGGTGGACTGCCGGGATCTTATTTGACATTTTCCACGGAGTAGGGAATTTTGTGATCATACTTGTGTTGTTTAAACCAATTTATAATATTGTGAACAGGCTTGTCCAATCTTATTGACAGAGTATGAAATGAAGAATATAATAAAAGTAGCGTGTGAATACACACAACAAAAAAGAGGAGGCATACTACAATGATGGATGCAGGCAAATTAGGAAGAATCTTAAAATCAATGGAAGAGCATGAGGTACCACAGCTTATTATCTCTGACCCATTAGCAATTTACTACTTAGTAGGTAAAAAAATCGCTCCGGGCGAGAGACTTTTAGCTCTTTACCTTAATGTAAATGGAAATCACAAAATGGTGATCAACGAATTATTCCCACAGGAAGAAGATCTTGGTGTGGAATTAGTTTACTTCAATGACGTTCAGGACGGCGTTGAGATTTTAAGCCAGTTTGTAGAGAAAGATAAAACTGTTGGTGTGGACAAGACATGGCCGGCAAGATTCTTATTAAGACTTATGGAGTTAGGTGCAGGAAGCAAGTTTGTAAACGGTTCTCCTATCGTTGACTATGTAAGAATGATCAAAGACGAGCATGAGCAGGAATTAATGAGAAAAGCTTCTTTAGAGAACGATAAAATTATGGAGCAGTTAGTTCCGCTTGTAGTAAAAGGATATACAGAGGTTGAATTGAACGCAATCGTTCGTGATATGTATGCAAAAACAGGACATTCTGATGTATCTTTTGATCCGATTACAGGATATGGTAAATCTGGTGCAGATCCACATCATGTAACAGACAATACAAAAGGAAAACGTGGAGATTCTGTAGTTCTTGATATCGGTGGTATTTTGAATAACTACTGTTCAGATATGACAAGAACAGTATTCATCGGTGAAGTATCTGACAGAGCAAGAGAAGTATACGAAGTTGTAAAAGAAGCACAGTTAAGAGGTATTGCAGCAGCAAAACCTGGAAACAGAATGTGTGACGTTGATCTTGCTTGTAGAGATTACATCACAGAAAAAGGATTTGGACAGTACTTTACACATAGAACAGGACATTCTATTGGTATGGAAGACCATGAGTTCGGAGATGTATCTTCTGTAAATGAAGATATCATCCAGGTTGGTCAGTGCTTCTCTATTGAGCCGGGTATCTATTTACCGGATGAAGGAATCGGAGTTCGTATCGAAGACCTTGTAATCATTACAGAAGACGGATGCGAAGTACTGAACCACTATACAAAAGATTTAATTGTAGTGCCGGAAGAGTAAAAGAATGAAATAGCATTCAAATGAAAAGTGTGTGTTAGAAAGGGCGGATTTTAATTCGGCTTTCTGACACACACTTTTATTTTGATCTTGTAATTAAGGTGATTTGGTTAGAATTTTTTCATTCGGATTCCGTCAGCAATAAGAGCGATGAACTCTGAATTGGTAGGTCTTCCTGCTGAAGGATTGATGGTATATCCAAAGAAGCGGTCAAGAACTTCTGTGTTTCCTCTGCTCCATGCAACTTCTATGGCATGGCGGATGGCGCGTTCTACACGGCTTGCAGTCGTGTTATTTTTGGATGCGACTTCCGGGTAAACGATTTTTGTAATGGCATTGATACATTCGCTGTCCTTAATAGACAATGCGATGGCATCTTTTAGATAACGATATCCCATAATGTGAGCGGGGATTCCGATTTCCTGAATAATAGATGCTATCTGTGACTCTAACGCATTGGAAGAAATCTCCTGTTCTACGGTATCGGATGATGTGGGATACCGGAGAATTTGTTTGCCCGTCAGATATTTCAAAAGATCTAACATACTTTCCCGGGAAATTTCTAAATTGAATTGTAAAGTGTAAGGATCTCCTAAGTGCAGGTGTCCGGATTGTTGAATGGCAGCCGCATGTGTTGTGTTTAACATAAATGTTGTCTCCTTTTCAAGTAATAGTATTTTCCGTTTGCGTCCTTGTATATTATAAGACAGAATGCGACGGGAAACCATGACAATTCTTGGCATTATTTGTAAAAGTAAGCAGGAAAAGACAAAAGAGTTGTTTACAGTGAACAAAAGGTGTAATACAATCAAAATATAAGATGACAATGGAGGAGGGTACTTGAAATGGAACTGGAAAAGATAATTTCCTATTTTAAACAACTTTCGGCTATTCCGAGACAATCAGGAGATGAGAAGGCAGCAAGTGATTTTCTTGTGAAATTCGCAAAGGATTTAGGTCTTTGGGTAAAACAAGATGAGCATTATAATGTTCTCGTGAAGAAGCCGGGTACGAAAGGAAGAGAAGACGAGACACCTGTCATGATCCAAGGGCATATTGATATGGTATATGTTGTGGGAGAAGGAGTCAGTCATATATATGAGGATGGAATCAGAGTAATGGACGATGGAGAGTTTTTGCGTGCAGACGGAACATCTCTTGGTGCAGATAACGGAATTGCGGTCAGCTATGCCATGATGCTTATGGCAGAGAAGGAGTTGTCGCATCCGCCTCTCGAATTCATTTTCACCACATGTGAAGAAGTAGGACTTCTTGGAGCTTCTAATCTAGATGTTGCCGATCTGGAAGGGAAAATGGTTATGAATCTCGATACAGAAGTGGAAGGGTCTTTTTGCAGTGGTTGTGCAGGTGGTATGCGAAGCGCAGTGAAGGTTCCGGTTGAACGGAAGATGGAAACGGGAAACTTTGAGAAATTTGAGGTGGCTTTAAAAGGACTCAAGGGCGGACATTCCGGAATGGAAATTCATTTGGAGAGAGGAAATGCGATCCAACTTGCAGGAAGAGTTTTCATGGCATTGAAAGACTATGATGTGAAAGTCGGAACGATAGAGGCACCGGGAAAATCCAATGCAATTTCCAGCAATGCGAAGATGGAAATTTATATAAGAGAAGAAAGAGTCAATGAGATGCTGGAATGTCTGAGACAGTTAGAGAAAATGTTCCAAAATGAGCTGGCAGCTTCAGATTATGTAGAAGTTCAGGTGGAAAATCTGGGAAAAGTTTCATCTTGTGAGGTATTTACCGAGGAAATGCTTGGAAGATTACGTGGAGTACTCACCTCGATGCCACAGGGAGTCATGAATATGTCAATGTCGGTACAGGGGCTTGTGCAGACATCGATCAATACAGGAAGTATGGAAGAGAAAGATGGAGCCATCGTATTGGAATCTGCTCTTAGAAGTTCTGTAGAATCTGAGAAGTATTTTATCAGGGATAAGGTGCAAATGATCGCAGATATATTTGGTGCAGAATGCCAATGGTCCGGTGTATATCCGGGATGGCAGTTTAAGGAGGAGTCTCCACTCCGTGACAGAGCAGTAGAAAAGTATAAAGAATTATTTGGAATAGAACCAAAAGTGGAAGCAATACATGCCGGTTTGGAGTGTGGCTATTGGGCGGCTAAAATCCAGGATGCAGATATTCTTTCCATGGGACCAACCATGTTTGATGTACACTCTCCGAGGGAGAAAGTATCAAAACAATCCATTGAAAATGTATGGGAATTGATCAAAGCAATTTTAAAGAAAGACGTTTAAGGAAAGACATTTAAGGAGGAAACAAAATGATTAAATTCGGAACAGGTGGATGGCGCGCAATCATTGGAGATGAGTTTACAAAGAAAAATATCCAGAAACTTGCAAAGGCATTGGCGATGAAGATGAAGGACGAGCAAGTTGCAGAGAAAGGGATTGTAGCAGGATATGATCGCAGATTTCTTTCGAAAGAAACCATATACTGGGCAACCGAAATTTTTGCCAGAGAGGGAATCAAGACGTGGTTTGTAAATCGATCTTCACCGACACCGCTAGTGATGTTTTATGTAATGAAACATCATTTCCCGTATGGATATATGGTGACTGCAAGCCATAATCCGGCACTTTATAACGGAATCAAAGTGTTTACAGAAGGGGGAAGAGATGCGAACGAAGAGCAGACAAAGGATATTGAGAGATATATCGCAAAGGTAGAGGAGTTATATGGCGAAGAACCGCTTGACTTTATTCCATATGAGACAGCTTTAAAAGAGGGGCTTGTAGTAGAATTTAATCCGATCAATGATTATATTGATAATATTTTGGAATCAGTGGACGTAAAGAAAATCCGGGAAAGCCACTTAAAAGTTGCTTTGGATCCGATGTATGGTGTGAGCGAAGGATCGTTGAAAACAATTCTTCTTACAGCAAGATGTGATGTGGAATCCATTCACGAAAGGCACGATACATTATTTGGCGGGAAGCTGCCGTCGCCATCTGCCCACACACTACGTGCGCTTCAGACTCATGTGGTAGAATACGGATTTGATATCGGAATCGCAACAGACGGTGATGCGGACCGAATCGGAGTGATCGATGACAAAGGAAATTTCCTTCATCCAAATGACATTCTTGTTCTTCTATATTACTATCTGACGAAATATAAAGGCTGGAGAGGGCCTGTGGTGCGAAACATTGCCACAACGCACCGGCTTGACAAACTTGCAGAGAGTATCGGAGAGAAATGTTATGAAGTTCCGGTAGGATTTAAACATATTTCTTCGAAAATGCAGGAGACAGATGCAATCATCGGTGGAGAGTCTTCCGGCGGACTTACAGTGAAAGGCCATATCAATGGTAAGGACGGAATTTATGCTGCTGCGCTTCTTATTGAGATGCTTGCGGTGACAGGAAAGAAAATGTCAGAGATCATTGAGGGGATTCGGAAAGAATACGGCTCTTGTTATATGGAGGAAAAGGACTATAAATTCAGTCTGGAAAAGAAAGCAGAGATTCACAAGACACTGATGGAAGACAGACTTCTTCCTGAATTCCCGTGTGAGGTTGAGAAGATCTCCTATATGGATGGCTGCAAAGTCTATTTCAAAAATGGCGGATGGGTCATTGCACGTTTCTCTGGAACAGAGCCTTTGCTTCGTATTTTCTGTGAGATGGAGACAAAGAAAGAAGCGCAACACATCTGTGAGCTATTTGAAGATTTCTTAAAATTGGAAGAGTAGAATGTGTGGAGAAGCATGATGAAGGAAACAGGAAATATATTTTGCAGGGCAGTCATGGCAGGGCTTGGTATAGCAATGGGTGGCATTGTTTATCTGTCTGTGGAGAATCAGGTGATCGGTGCGTTCCTATTTGCTATCGGGCTTTATGCAATTGTGCTAAACGGATTGTTTTTGTATACAGGGAAAGTCGGATATCTTGTGGTTGAAAAAAAGAAAAAAGAATATTTGCTCATTCTTCTTGTTACATGGCTTGGGAATCTCGTGGGAACAGCTTTGGGAGCTTTCGGAGCTTCAAACACAAGAATATCCGGCATTGTCTCGAAGGCAGAATCCATCTGTGCTGTGAAAATGGGGGACAACCCTCTGAGTATATTCATTTTGGCAGTATTCTGCGGTATTTTAATGTATATTGCCGTGGATGGATACAAGGAAAAAGGGAATCCGGTGATTCTGTTCCTGGGAGTCAGTGTATTTATCCTTAGTGGATTTGAACACTGTATTGCAAATATGTTTTATTTTAGTCTTGCAGGAGCATGGTCAGTAAAAGCAATTGTGTATCTGCTGATCATGACCATTGGAAACAGTATTGGAGGGATTTTAATTCCTTTTGTGAAAAAGTAAAAAGATTTGCGATAGACCTTGACTTTTGACAAATATCGTAATACAATAACTAAGCGTGCATAAAAGTGCATAGTTCTTTTTGTGCGCATAAACTAGAGTGAATAAACGCTCGGCAACCAGACAGTATTCATAGGAGGTGAAAGGAATGCCAACATTCAACCAGTTAGTAAGAAAGGGACGTCAGACATCTGTTAAGAAATCTACAGCACCAGCTTTACAGAAAGGGTATAACTCTTTAAGAAAGAAAGCTACTGATACTTCTGCACCACAGAAGAGAGGTGTTTGTACAGCAGTAAAGACAGCTACACCTAAGAAACCTAACTCAGCTCTTAGAAAGATCGCCAGAGTTCGTCTTTCTAACGGTATCGAAGTAACAAGCTACATCCCAGGTGAAGGACACAACCTTCAGGAGCATAGTGTTGTTCTTATCCGTGGAGGTCGTGTTAAAGACTTACCAGGTACAAGATATCATATCGTTCGTGGAACACTTGATACAGCAGGTGTTGCTAAGAGACGTCAGGCTCGTTCTAAATACGGCGCTAAGAGACCAAAAGACGCAAAGAAATAAGAAGTATAAGTAACTAAAATCGTATCACAAACAGAACTATGATTCCTGTAGGTTGCGGGTTATATAGATGAGTCCCGCACGAACATATGCATCATTAGAAAGACACATGTGAGTACCGATGAATTAATTTAGCAATGAGACAAAAAATGTCTCAAGAACATGATTAAGGAGGGAAGGACCGTGCCACGTAAAGGACATACTCAGAAAAGAGACGTATTAGCGGATCCATTATACAACAATAAAGTGGTTACAAAGCTTATCAACAACATCATGCTTGATGGTAAGAAAGGTGTAGCACAGAAGATTGTATACGGAGCATTTGAAAGAGTAGCTGAGAAATCTGACAAACCAGCTATTGAAGTATTTGAAGAGGCTATGAACAACATTATGCCAGTTCTTGAAGTAAAAGCGAGACGTATCGGTGGAGCAACATACCAGGTACCGATCGAGGTAAGAGCTGACAGAAGACAGGCATTAGCGCTTCGTTGGATTACATTGTATTCTCGTAAAAGAGGAGAGAAGACAATGGAAGAAAGATTAGCAAATGAGATTCTTGATGCAGCAAACAACACAGGCGCATCAGTGAAGAAGAAAGAAGACATGCACAAGATGGCAGAGGCTAATAAGGCATTTGCTCATTACAGATTCTAAGGGAGGAAAAAGTCTTGGCTGGAAGAGAATATCCATTAGATAGAACTAGAAACATCGGTATTATGGCTCATATTGATGCTGGTAAGACAACAACAACAGAGCGTATTCTTTACTATACCGGTGTTAACTACAAGATTGGTGATACTCACGAAGGTACTGCTACAATGGACTGGATGGCCCAGGAGCAGGAAAGAGGTATCACAATTACTTCGGCTGCTACAACATGTCACTGGACACTGCAGGAAAACTGCAAGCCGAAAGCTGGCGCTTTAGAGCACCGTATCAACATCATTGATACTCCGGGTCACGTTGACTTTACAGTTGAAGTTGAGCGTTCACTTCGTGTACTTGACGGTGCAGTAGGTGTATTCTGTGCGAAGGGTGGAGTTGAGCCTCAGTCAGAAAACGTATGGCGTCAGGCTGACACATACAACGTACCTAGAATGGCTTTCATCAACAAGATGGACATCCTTGGTGCAAACTTCTACGCAGCAGTAGATCAGATTAAAACAAGATTAGGTAAGAATGCAATCTGCCTTCAGCTTCCGATCGGTAAAGAAGATGATTTCAAAGGAATCATTGACTTATTCGAAATGAAAGCTTACATCTACAATGATGATAAGGGTGACGATATCTCTATCGTTGAGATTCCGGAAGATATGCAGGAAGAAGCAGAACTTTACCATACAGAATTAGTAGAGAAAATCTGCGAATTAGATGACGAACTTATGATGGAATACCTTGAAGGTGAAGAACCATCAACAGAAGCGTTAAAAGCAGCTTTGAGAAAAGGTACATGCGAATGTGCAGCAGTTCCGGTATGCTGTGGTACTGCTTACAGAAACAAAGGTGTTCAGAAACTTCTGGATGCAGTTATCGAATACATGCCGTCTCCGCTTGACATTCCTCCAATCCAGGGTGTTGATGCAGACGGAAATGATGTTGTAAGACATTCATCAGATGAAGAGCCGTTCTCAGCTTTAGCATTCAAGATCATGACAGACCCATTCGTAGGTAAGCTTGCTTACTTCCGTGTGTATTCGGGAACAATGAACGCAGGTTCATACGTATTGAATGCAACAAAAGGCAAAAAAGAACGTGTTGGACGTATCCTTCAGATGCATGCCAACAAGAGAGAAGAGCTTGAAAAAGTATACTCAGGAGATATCGCAGCAGCTATCGGTTTCAAATTCACATCAACAGGTGATACACTTTGTGACGAGCAGCACCCGGTAATTCTTGAGTCTATGGAATTCCCAGAGCCGGTTATCGAGTTAGCGATTGAACCAAAAACAAAAGCTTCTCAGGGTAAACTTGGTGAATCTTTAGCAAAACTTGCAGAGGAAGATCCAACATTCCGTGCTCATACAGATCAGGAAACTGGTCAGACAATCATCGCTGGTATGGGTGAGCTTCACCTTGAAATCATCGTAGACAGACTTCTTCGTGAATTCAAAGTAGAGGCGAACGTAGGTGCACCGCAGGTTGCTTACAAAGAATCATTCACAAAAGCAGTTGATGTAGACAGCAAATATGCAAAACAGTCAGGTGGACGTGGACAGTACGGACACTGTAAAGTTAAATTTGAACCAACAGACGTCAACGGTGAAGAGACATTCTTCTTCGAGTCAACAGTTGTCGGTGGTGCAATTCCGAAAGAATACATCCCGAAGGTTGGAGAAGGTATCGAGGAAGCTATGAAGTCTGGTACACTTGGCGGATTCCCGGTAGTAGGTATCAAAGCTACTGTATATGATGGTTCTTACCATGAAGTCGATTCAAGTGAAATGGCATTCCACATTGCCGGATCTTTAGCTTTCAAAGAAGCTATGGCAAAAGCTGCACCAGTTTTACTTGAACCAATCATGAAAGTAGAAGTAACAATGCCAGAAGAATACATGGGAGATGTTATCGGTGACATCAACTCTCGTCGTGGACGTATCGAAGGTATGGACGACCTCGGCGGTGGTAAGATCGTTCGTGCATATGTTCCATTATCTGAGATGTTTGGTTACTCTACAGACTTACGTTCTAAGACACAGGGACGTGGTAACTACTCAATGTTCTTTGAGAAGTACGAGCCAGTTCCGAAGAACGTACAGGAGAAAGTGTTATCTAACAAAAACGCTTAATCAACCGTAAAATATATCGTATCTGACAACCGGATATGGCTTCTGAGATTTTCTTAGGCAGATTCGGTTGTTTGATATAAAAAAATCAGAAAAAGGCTTGAAAAACAATGCGATTTGAAATATAATCGAAGTAGTCGAGTTAAACTGAAACTAATAGAATTGTCTTCGTTAAGAAGACATATAATAAGGAGGATTATTCAAAATGGCTAAAGCTAAATTTGAAAGAAGCAAACCACATGCTAACATTGGTACAATCGGACACGTTGACCATGGTAAAACAACTT
>OFMJ01000877.1_pt1 | contig 26578 bp, 21 predicted proteins | sample 1541801 | NCBI WGS metagenome assembly OFMJ01 (sample SAMN04209234, study PRJEB22552) | human gut metagenome | biome: gut; material: feces | host: Homo sapiens | place: USA: Oklahoma
TCATCTGAGCCTTTTTCTTATCGCTCAGTTTTTCATAACTCAGTTGACACTACCCCTGTTTTGTATACTCGTTTATTCTTAAAAAAACAGTATACTACAAAATGTAAAATTTGTCTAAGATAAATTTATAGAAGTTTAAGATTTAGATAAACAGTTTTCACAATCTTTTTATTGATTTATAGATAGCTGATACTTATAATAGAAGAGACAAGAAACAGGAGGAGGATTATGGATAATCAGAATAATAGAAACAGGAATAACAATCCTAGAAATAATAAGAATAATAAGCAAGGATTTGGGATTATTCTTATTACAACAATTATCACATTATTTCTGGTCTTAGGATTATATCAGTTGATGCCGGGCAAGGATCCGGAAGAGATTTCATATAGTAAATTTTTGGATATGGTAGAAGCAGGCCAGGTGGAAAAGGTTGTAATCGGTTCAGACAGTATTGAGATTACACCGAAGAAAAAGGAGAATACAAATTCACTCATTTCATCTATTACACCGCATTACTATACGGGTGTGATGAATGACGACAAGCTGGTTGACCGTCTGCGAGAAGCAGATGTAGATGTCACACAGGAGATTCCAAAGACAGGAACCATGATGTTCTGGAACGTTATGCTGACATTGGTTCTTCCGACAGCGCTTCTCGTAGGTGCACTTGTGTTTCTCACAAGGAAGATGTCGAAGGGCGGAGGCATGATGGGCATTGGAAAGAGCAATGCCAAAATATATGTGGAGAAGTCAACTGGTGTTACGTTTAAAGACGTAGCAGGTCAGGATGAAGCGAAGGAATCTTTGCAGGAGGTCGTAGATTTCCTTCACAATCCGGGGAAATATACAAGTATTGGTGCAAAACTTCCGAAGGGAGCACTTCTTGTAGGACCTCCGGGTACTGGTAAGACACTTTTAGCAAAAGCTGTGGCAGGAGAAGCAAAAGTTCCGTTCTTCTCTCTTTCAGGTTCAGCCTTTGTTGAGATGTATGTCGGTGTCGGCGCGTCCAGAGTGCGTGATCTTTTTAAACAGGCACAGGCTATGGCGCCTTGTATCATTTTTATTGATGAGATTGATGCCATCGGTAAGAGTCGTGATAATGCAATGGGAAGCAATGATGAACGTGAGCAGACATTGAACCAGCTGCTCGCTGAGATGGATGGTTTTGACACAGACAAGGGATTATTACTTCTTGCAGCGACGAACAGACCAGAGATTCTGGATCCGGCTCTTTTAAGACCGGGACGTTTTGACCGTCGGATTATCGTAGATGCACCGGACTTAAAAGGACGTGTTGATGTTCTGAAGGTACACGCAAAAGACGTGAAGATGGATGAGACGGTAGATTTGGAAGCCATTGCGCTTGCGACAAGTGGTGCGGTTGGTTCCGATCTTGCCAATATGATCAATGAAGCCGCTATCAATGCGGTTAAGAATGGAAGACAGGTTGTTTCACAGGCTGATTTATTTGAAGCAGTGGAAGTGGTACTTGTCGGTAAAGAGAAGAAAGACCGTATTATGAATGTGGAGGAACGAAGAATTGTTTCTTACCACGAGGTAGGGCATGCTCTTGTAAGCGCTCTGCAGAAAGATTCAGAACCAGTACAGAAGATTACAATCGTTCCGAGAACCATGGGAGCGCTTGGATATGTCATGCAGACTCCGGAAGAGGAAAAGTTCCTGAATACAAAGAAAGAACTGGAAGCAATGCTTGTTGGTCTTCTTGCAGGACGTGCAGCGGAGGAAATTGTATTCGACACAGTTACAACCGGAGCTTCTAACGATATTGAGAAGGCAACAAAAGTTGCAAGAGCCATGATCACACAGTATGGTATGTCTCAGAAATTCGGATTGATCGGTTTGGAATCTGTACAACATAAGTATCTGGACGGACGTCCGGTTGCCAACTGCGGAGAAGAAACGGCAGGAGAGATTGATAAAGAAGTCATGAAGATGCTGAAAGATGCATATGATGAAGCAAAACGTCTCTTAAGTGAGAACAGAGATGCACTTGATAAGATTGCTGCGTTCCTGATTGAGAAAGAGACAATTACAGGCAAAGAATTCATGCGGATTTTCCATGAAGTGAAAGGAATTCCGGAGAATGAAGAGAAAACGCAGCCATCCCGTATCGGAATGAAGGAAGAAACTTCTCAAGATGTGATCGTATTACCGGATATGTCAGAAGAGAACAAAGATGAATCAATAAATGAATAGCAATTTATAGGAAAATCTCCACACTTTTATGGTGTGGAGATTTTTCGTTGTGAAAAATGCATGAAAATTTGACATTGGTACATATAAATTTGTCATTTTTCCATTTTAAGAGAATGGAACAATCTATATAATAACTTTATCAAAAACAAAGAGCAAAAAACTGGGAGGAATTAACATGGAAGTCAGATGCAATGTAGAAGGGGATTTACAGCTTCAGACATTAGCGTTGCCGGATGGACGTCAAGTATCCGAAATACGATTAGAACATATTCCTGAAAATGTGAAGGATGCCGTAATTACTGTAGAATGGAACTTCCCGATTTTGGATATTGCGGGAAGATGGCACAATGAAGTGTGTGATCGATATTTTGACAGGAGCGCTTGAAAAAGATAATTATACGGTATGCATTTTGTGGAGATTGGAAGCCGGCAATGAAAAAGATTCGTGATATGAAGGTACATGTCTCAAAAGTATGTGACATGGGAATGAAATATTTATTATAGTACAGTGTGCCATATGTGGATCCATTCGGAAATGTGGGAAAAATTCCACGACAAAGTGATTACGGTGGATAAGAAGCAGAAGACAGAAGAATGGGGAAAGCGAAAAATCAGTTTGGGATGCTCTTTTTTTGTTTTGAAAAACATGGTAAGATAAAATGAGTAAAAAATAAAAAGGAAGAAAAGAATGTTTGATATAGAAGAAGAATTGAAAAAGCTTCCGGCAAAACCGGGAGTCTATCTGATGCATGACGAGAAGGATGATATTATATATGTAGGGAAAGCAATCAGCCTGAAGAACCGTGTACGGCAATATTTCCAGGCAAGCCGAAACAAGGGGGCAAAGATTGATCAGATGGTGACACATATCGCCAGGTTTGAGTATATTGTGACGGATTCTGAGCTAGAGGCGCTTGTGTTGGAATGTAACCTGATCAAAGAGCACAGACCGAAATATAACACTATGCTTATGGACGACAAGACCTACCCGTTTATTAAAGTAACAGTAGAAGAAGAGTATCCAAGGATTCTTTTTGCAAGGCAGATGAAGAAGGACAAAGCGAAGTATTTCGGACCGTATACAAGTGCAGGAGCAGTAAAAGATACCATAGATCTGATTCGGAAATTATACCATGTGCGAACATGTAACCGGAATCTGCCGAAAGATATAGGGAAGGAACGTCCTTGCCTGAATTATCATATTAAGCAGTGCTACGGGCCGTGTCAGGGATATATTTCCAGGGAAGAGTACCGGGAGAATATCCAACAGGCGCTCCATTTCTTAAATGGAAATTATGATACGATTTTAAAGTCTTTGGAAGAGAAGATGCAGGCTGCTTCGGATAATCTGGAGTTTGAGAAAGCCATCGAGTATCGGGAACTTTTAAATAGTGTAAAGCAGATTGCCCAGAAGCAGAAGATTACAAACAGCGATGGAGAGGATAAAGACATTCTTGCGGTTGCGACAGAGGAAGAGGATGCGGTTGTACAGGTGTTTTTCATACGTGGCGGCCGATTGATCGGAAGAGATCATTTTTACCTCAGGATTGCAAAAGAAGAGGAAGAAAGTACTGTTTTGGAGAGCTTTATTAAGCAGTTCTATGCAGGAACACCATATATTCCGAGAGAGCTGATGCTACAGGAAGAAATAGAAGGAATTGAAGTGCTGGAACAGTGGCTTACAAAGAAAAGAGGACATCGAGTCTATATCCGTGTTCCGCAAAAGGGGCAGAAAGAAAAGCTTGTAGAGCTTGCTAAAAAGAATGCGGAGCTTGTATTGAGTAAGGATAAAGAGCGCTTAAAGCGTGAGGAAGGGCGTACGATCGGTGCGGTGAAGGAGATCGAGAAACTTCTGGGTCTTACCAATATTTCCAGAATGGAAGCATTTGATATTTCGAATACAAATGGGTTTGCATCTGTTGGTTCTATGATTGTGTATGAACGGGGAAAACCGAAACGGAATGACTACCGTAAGTTCAAGATCAAAGGAGTTCAGGGAGCAGATGATTATGCGAGTATGGAAGAAGTTCTTACGAGACGGTTTGAACATGGATTAAAAGAAAAAGAAGAAGGAAAGGAACTTGGAAGTTTTACTACGTTTCCGGATCTGATCATGATGGATGGAGGAAAAGGGCAGGTCAATGTGGCGCTGCAGGTTTTGGATAAACTTCGCCTGCACATCCCGGTATGCGGTATGGTAAAAGATGATAATCACCGAACAAGAGGTTTGTACTATAATAATGTAGAGATCCCCATCGATCGGAATTCCGAGGGATTTCGCTTGATTACAAGAATTCAGGATGAGGCACATAGATTTGCCATTGAATTTCATCGAAAATTAAGAAGTCAGGGGCAGGTACATTCTATTTTAGATGATATTCCGGGGGTAGGTCCGGCAAGACGAAAAGCACTTATGAAACATTATATGAACCTGGATGGGATACGCAATGCCAGTGTTGAGGAGTTGAAAGAGCTTCCGTCTATGAACGAAAAATCTGCAAAGGAAGTGTACAACTTTTTTCATTAATGATATAATCATGTAAGTGAAGATGAAAATAAAGGAGACAGGCTATGAGATGTACAGATAGTGTGGAGTTAAAAAATCTGGTAGAAAAGATGCAGCTTAAGAATCTGACACCGGATATTGACATGGAAGAACGAAGAATTACAGTGCCGGATGTGAACAGACCGGCATTACAGCTTACAGGCTTTTTTGATCATTTTGATTCGGAGCGTGTGCAGGTGATCGGGTATGTAGAATACACATATTTGCAGACCTTGACGGAAGAGAGAAAGGAGGAGCTGTATGAGAAGCTTTTTTCATATGGGATTCCTTGCCTTATTTTTAGTACGAGTCTTAGCCCGGATGAGCAGTTATTACGGATTGCCAATGAGAAAGGTGTTCCGGTATTTTCTACGACAAGAAAGACTTCGGCTTTGATGGCAGAAGTGATTCGTTGGCTGAATGTAGAGTTGGCACCATGTATCTCCATTCATGGAGTACTGGTAGATGTCTATGGAGTCGGTGTTTTAATTATGGGAGAGAGCGGAATCGGCAAAAGTGAAGCGGCTTTGGAACTGATTAAGAGAGGACACCGTCTTGTGACAGATGATGTGGTAGAGATTAGAAAAGTAAGCGATGATACCTTGGTAGGTACAGCTCCGGATATTACTAGACATTTGATTGAGCTTCGGGGTATCGGAATTATCGACGTGAAGATGCTATTCGGTGTACAGAGTGTACGACAGACACAGAACATAGACCTTGTAATTACTTTAGAAGACTGGAATAAAGACAAAGAATATGACCGGCTTGGTCTGGAAGAAGAATATACAGAATTTCTTGGAAATAAAGTTGTGTGTCATTCTATTCCGATTAGACCGGGACGTAATCTTGCCATTATCGTGGAGTCTGCAGCGGCTAACTTCAGACAGAAACGTATGGGATATAATGCTGCACAGGAACTTTACAGAAGGGTGCAGGAAAATTTGACAAACAAGAGATAGGAGAGAAGTGCGATGAGATATTGTTTTGGCGTTGATATCGGAGGAACAACCGTGAAGCTTGGACTTTTTAAGTTCGATGGAGAAGTGTTGGAGAAGTGGGAGATCAAGACAAGAACGGAGAATGAAGGAGCGAATATCCTTCCGGATGTGGCGGCAGCCATCAAAGAGCGTATGGCACAGCACGAATTGCCAAAGGAAGACGTGCTTGGTGTTGGAGTTGGAATTCCGGCCCCTGTTATGGAAACAGGAATCGTAAAGGCAACTGCAAATCTTGGATGGGGTTATAAAGAAGTAAAACACGAGTTGGAAGAACTGCTTGAAATCGAAGTGAAAGTTGGGAATGATGCGAATGTAGCCGCCCTCGGAGAAATGTGGAAAGGCGGTGGTCTTGGACATAGAAATATGATTATGGTTACACTTGGAACAGGTGTAGGCGGTGGTGTGATCACCAACGGTCATATTATGGTGGGAGGCCATGGTGCCGGAGGAGAAATCGGACATATCTGCGTGAATTATGATGAAACAGAAAAGTGTGGATGTGGCAGCAGAGGATGTTTGGAACAGTATGCTTCAGCAACAGGAATTGCACGTCTTGCAAGAAAGCGTCTTGCAAAGAATGAGGACGCTACTGTACTCAGAGAAAAAAATATAAATGCAATCAGCGCAAAGACTGTATTTGATGCAGTAAAAGAAGGTGATAAGGTTGCCTGTGAGATTGCAGAAGAATTTGGACAGTATTTAGGATATGCTCTTGCTAACCTTGCAGTCATTGTGGATCCGGAAATTATTGTAATCGGCGGTGGCGTATCGCGTGCAGGGGAGATCCTTCTGGATTATGTGACAAAGCCATTTATGGAAAGAGTGTTTTTTGCAAATAAAGAGTGTGGTTTTGCTTTGGCAACGCTTGGAAATGATGCGGGAATTTTTGGTGCAGCCAAGCTGGTATTGAAATAAAACAGAATAAGAAAATAATGAAAAAGTCTGGTGGAAATAGAATTCCATCAGACTTTTTCTAATTGCTATAATGTGGAAGATATAAGCAATATGGGAATTACGGGGTTGGTGACGTTCCGCCGTTGTTGCCGCTATTGCCTCCATTGCTTCCTCCATTGTTGCCGCCGTTATTGCCGCTATTATCGCCGCCGTTGTTGCCGCTATTGCCTCCATTATTATCACCGTTGCTGCCACCATTATTGCCGCTATTATCGCCGCCGCTGTTGCCGCCGCTGTTGCCGCCGTTATTGCCGCTGTTATTATCACCGCTATTATTACCATTATTATTACCGTTGTTATTATCGGTGTTGTTGTCGGTATTATCATCCGAGTTCGTATTATTATCGGTGTTGGTGTTTTCGTTGTCGGTGTTGGTATCGGTAGTATCTTCATCATCGTCATCATCGGTTTTAGGTGAAGTGCCTCCTACAGAACCTTCATAACCGGAATGGCTTGTGCATACTTTATCTCCACCGCCATCTGTTGCCATGTACTCCATATGATAAGGACATGTGCTGGAAGCTACTTTACCGGAGATGGAGCATACTTTCATTTTCTTTACGGTATCCGGCATTTCAAAATCTTTATACGGAAGATCCTCGTGGATCCTTGACATTACAGCTTTCCACAAAATCTGGTTATAATTTCCGAGCGGAAGCTCTTTATTATCATCATAGCCAACCCAAACGGTACATGTGTAATACGGGGTATATCCGCAGAACCAGATATCCCATCTGTCTGTAGTTGTTCCGGTTTTACCGGCTGCGGCCATGTTGGATAATTTTGCCTGATATCCGGTACCCTTTGTGATAACGTCCTCCATAGCGCTTGTCAGAAGATAAGCAGTGGATTCGCGGAGAACGGTTTTGGATTCTCCGGAGTTATCGATTAAAACATTGCCATCATGATCTTCAATCTTTGTATAATATACAGGCCTGTTGTAAACACCGCCGTTTGCGATCGCCGCATAGGCGCCGGCCATTTCTATGTTATGAACACCATCGGTAAGACCGCCAAGTGCAGTAGAAAGATTTAAGTCATTTTTCTTATCGCTGCGCTGTTTTCCTTCTTCCGCAGTTACAATAGAGTCAATGCCAAGTTTTTGAATGTACTCCATACAAAGTTGTGGAGTGACATTCTGCCATGTTTTCAAAGCACTGATATTTACAGAGTCTTCAATGGCAGTACGCATCGTAACATTTCCTTTGTAACCACTATAAGCATTTTTGAATGTCTTGCCGCCAACAGTCATTGGTTCGTCCTTTGTGACGGTACCAAGGGACTCTCCGCCTGCATCAAGTGCAGCGGCGTAAACACCTACAATTTTGAAAGAAGAACCAGGCTGCTCTTTTGTATCTGTTGCACGGTTTAAGCTGCGGCTGGATTTTTTGTCTCCGCGTCCACCGGAAATGGCTTTCACCTGACCTGTTTTTTGGTCCATAACAACAATGGATGCCTGTGGCTGCGGAGTAAATTCTTTGTTTTCATCATAACGGACATCGCCTTCTTCTGCAACAGATGCTTTGAATTCATCAATACGCTTCTGTGCGGCTTCTTCTGTTTTAAACAGACGTCCTTGTTTATCGCCATATTTTTCTTTACCAAATTTTTTAAGATCCCAGGAACTGTAGTTATCCTGAGTACCATCTGCTCTTGTGATAGTAAGAGCGTAACTTACACCGACTTCTACCCTGGACGGATAGTTGTCATCGTCATTGATCTCTTCGTCTACGATTTTTTGGATTTTGGCATCCTGCGTCGCATAAATCTTGAGACCACCACTGTAAAGCGCGTTATGTGCCTGTGCTTCTGTATAGTTCAGTGGTTCTTTCTGCAGATCCTCAATCACTTGTTCAGCAAGAGCATCAATAAAATAGGTAGTCGGATTAGATTCCTGTTCTTGGTTTACTGTTTGAATACGGGCATATACATCATCTGCCATTGCCTGATCATATTCATCCTGATTGATAAATCCCAGTTCAAGCATATTGTCGAGAACTTTTGTCCGGCGTTCTTTGTTCTTATCCGGATTGGTGATAGGATTATATGTTCCCGGATTCTGTGTGATTCCGGCAATTGTAGCACATTCAGATAAAGTAAGTTCAGAAACATCTTTTCCAAAATATCTCATGGAAGCAGCTTGTACGCCAAGAGTACTCTGCCCAAGGTTGATGGTATTCATGTAATTTTCGAGAATCTGTTCTTTGGTCATCTGTTTTTCTATTTCAAGCGCAAGATATTGTTCTTGAAATTTTCGCTCGAATTTTTCCAAAAGTCCGTCTTCGTGGACGAAATCAGGGAAAACAGTGTTCTTGATCAATTGCTGAGTGATGGTACTGGCACCTTCTGTACGTTTGCCAAGAGATGTTACAGTAACTACACCGGCACGGATAATACCTTTGATATCGATTCCGTTGTGGCTGTAGAAACGCTCATCCTCAATGGCGACAAATGCGTCCCGCAGATATTGTGGTATTTCTTCGTTTGTCTTGTAGATACGATTGGAACCGGATTGTACAAAACGATCAAGTTCGTTTCCATCCTGATCTACAACGAAGGTTGTATATTCTGTTGGTTTTACACTTTCAGGAGTGATATTCGGTGCATTGTCGATTACACTTTTAATGAGGTAGCTGACGCCAGCTATTCCAGCAATTCCAATGAGTAGTATACAGATTACGAATGACTTGAAAAGACGAGAACCGATTTTCTTCTTCTGCATAGTAGATTTGGAAGTGATTTCCTTCTGTCTTTTCGAAGCGTTCTTTTTTCCATAATTCATGACATTGCCTCCTTTTACCATGCTATTATAGCAAATAACTAATTTTAAATAAAGCAAAAATTGAAAAGTTCACAAATACTAGGAAAAAATTAAGAAAATGTTGTGAACTCCTTTAAAATCTTTTATAGTATAAGTAATGTGCCAGAGTCAAAAGGTCATAACCACGTTGGGCTTGCATATAGTGGTTTTACGCCAAGACCCGGGAGAGTTTTGAATAGAAAAGGTGAAAGTATGTTAAAAGAGTATCGCACAGTATACATAGGAAGAGAAGCGGAAACCGTGGAGAAGAAATCAAAGTTTATTGCAACAGTTCAGCCGGTAAAAACGGAAGAGGAAGCATTGGAATTTATTGAAAAAATGAAGAAACAATATTGGAATGCCACCCATAATTGTTATGCCTATGTGCTTGGGGAACGTTTCCAGACACAGAGGTGCAGTGATGATGGAGAACCGCAGGGAACGGCGGGGAAACCGATGCTGGATGTACTTCTGGGAGAGGAAATACATGATGTTGCTGTGGTAGTAACGCGTTATTTCGGAGGGACACTTCTTGGTACAGGAGGGTTGGTGAGAGCTTACTCAAAATCGGTGCAAGAAGGACTATTGGCTAGTAAGATTATTACCAAAATATACGGTTGTAAACTGAGGATCGAGACAGATTATACCGGACTTGGAAAAATACAGTATATTCTTGGACAAAGAGGAATTACGATTTTAGATTCGGAATATACAGATAAGGTGAAGATAGAAGTATTACTTCCATCGGAAGAAGCAGATCCGGTGATCGGGGAAATCACGGAAGGAACGAATGGTCAGGCGGAAATGGAAATAGGGGAAACGTGCTGGTTTGCAAAAATTGATGGTGAGATGAAAGTCTTTGACAACTAAAAAGGGACAGGGCAAAGAAATGTTTGCCCTGTCCCTTGTTTGCACGATATTATTGAAATTCCGGTTCGATGAGTCCGAAAGAACCGTCTTTACGTTTATAAACGACATTGACTTCTTCAGTCTCTGCGTTACTGAAAACGAAAAAGTTATGTCCTAAAAGATCCATTTGCATACATGCATCTTCAGGAAACATTGGTTTGATACCGAAACGTTTCGTACGAACAATACGGATCTCGTTACTGTCAGCGACTTCATCTTCTGATTCAACAAATGTCTGATTGAAGCTTCCGCCTGCCTGATGTTTTGCCACCAGTTTGTTTTTATACTTGCGAAGCTGTCTCTCGATCACCTCTTCTACCAGATCGATGGATACGTACATGTCGGTGCTTTCCTGTTCGGAACGGATAATGTCCCCTTTTACCGGGATAGTAACCTCAATTTTCTGACGATCTTTCTCAACGCTTAAGGTTACAATGATTTCTGTGTCAGGAGTGAAATACCTTTCTAACTTTCCGAGCTTACGCTCTATTGTGTCTTTAAGACCTTGTGTTATTTCGATGTTTTTTCCGCTAATGATAAAATTCATGATGTCAACTCCTTTTCAACGTATTGTACAAAATAGAATTTGTACTATGCTTGTATTATACACAAAACGAAAACGCAATGCAATAAAAAGAATGACAAAATTATAAAATAAAAATTAAAAGACTGACAATTATTTCTTGATTATATGCTATTTTCATAGAAAATATCTATAAATAATTTTGGAAAAAGCAATTGGACTTCAAAAAAAGCAGTTGCTATAATAAAGTACAAAAGTAATTAGATACAGCTTGGAAGGGATAGATTTATGAGTTTAAAGATGGATACAAAACGAATTCTAGCAGACTCATTTTGCAATTTGTTAGAAAAGAAATCTTTAGAAGATATTTCTGTTCAAAATATTGTAAATGACTGTGGAGCATCAAGGACTACTTTTTATAATCATTTTTTGGATAAATACGACTTGATGCTTTGGATATATAAAGAAGATATGAAAAATATCTGGGAAAATTTTTCGGAAAATTGGGATGAAACTAATTTAGAGGTATTGAATTATTTTAAGAAAAAGCGGGTTTTTTATCTGAATATTTCACAATATGCGGGGCAAAATTCTATCCAGGAAGAAATGAGAGAACGTTTAATTGGGAATGCAGAAGAGTATTTCAAAGAGCGGTTAAATACAATTGTTTTGTCGGAAGAGATAGAACATGCGATTGCAGTATATAGCAGGAATGTCATCGAAGAAATTTTTTGCTGGTTAAAAGCACCATGTCCATGTTCAAGTAAAAAATTGTTAAAGAATATATCAGTGTGTATGCCATTTATTCTAGTACAATGTTTGGATGAATTGAAATTAAAGCGGAAAGCAGTATAGGCTTTCCGCTTTTTTTAACCTTTTATTATAATATATTCTGACACAAATGTATCTTTACAGAATGCAAAAAATGTAAAGAAGATTTACATATAAGTTTTTCTGTCAATTCCAATGAAAACGAAATTTCAGTACAATAAATTTGTTTTAAAGAAATCAGTTTTAACACAAGATTAGGAGGAAAAGGATGAAAAGAAAAATTTTGGCATTATTTCTTGCTTCTACCATGTTGGTAAGCGTGTTTGCTGGATGCGGAAGTAGTGAAGACAAGAAAGAAAATTCTGTAAAAACAGAAGAAGGTGCAAAGAAAACAAATAAAGCAGAAAGTGGTGTTTTTAGAATCGCAATGACATATAAGCCAAACTCACTTCAGCCAAGTGCACAGAGCAGCGATGATTTGGTTCAGGCAATTCGGCCGATTTATGAGCCGTTGTTTGCAGAAACAAAAGATGGTTTAGAATATTATCTTGCAGATAAATTAGATATTTCTGAGGATGGATTGACTTATACACTTCATATTAATGATAAAGCAACATGGAGTGATGGAGAACCGATAACAGTAAAAGATGTGATGTTTACGATTAATTATGGAGTAGAAACTTACGGTGGTCCGACATCATTTACTCAGATCAATGGACAGGAAGTAAAATTTAATGAAAAAGATGATAAGACATTAGAAATTATTTTACCAATGGTATATGACAATTATACAAGAACATTAGCACAATTTTATCCAATGCCAGCACATACTTTTGATAATGATCCAAAAAAAGTAGATAACAGTGACTATTTCAAAAAGGCAGAAATGGCAACATCAGGAGCTTATACAGTAAGTGAGATAAATGAAGACAGTTTTGTATTCAAAGCACGTACAGATTACTATAGAGGGACACCAAGTGTGGAAACGGTAATTATGAAAACAATCGGAAGTGGCAGTACGAAACAGATTGAATTTGAAAATGGTGATATTGACTATATGCGGGTAACTTCTGCAGAGGAATTGAAAAAATACGAAGATGCAAAAGATAAATACAATATGTATAGTGTTTCAGAAGCCCGTTTGAACTATATTCAGTTAAATCCAAATGGATCTGTAATGTCAAAATTATCTCCAGATGCGAGAAAAGCTATTTTCCTTGCATTAAATAAAGAAGAGATTATTCAGTTTGCATGGGGGTCTGACAAACTTGCAGAGCCGGCAAACAGCCTCTTGACACCGGATCAATCTCTTTATAATAAAGATTGCAAAGGATATGAATATAATCTGGAAGAAGCAAAAAAACTTGCAGAATCTTCCGGGCTTGCGGGAAAGACATTGACTTATATTTACAATGCGGATCGGGCAAATATGGAAGCGGTTGCAACAGTTGTGCAGCAGCAGTTGGCAGCAATCGGGGTAAATGTGAAGATTGAAAGTTGTGACACTTCTACATTTTTCCCACGTTTCTTCTCGAAAGCAGGTGACGAACAGGCTGCAACATGGGATCTTGGAACAAATGGATGGGATTCACAGCGTGGAACAAACTGTGGACAGGCAATTAGTTATTTTACAAATCGACTTGCAGATTGTGGATACAGTGAAGAACTTTCTAATCTCGCAACAAAAGCATTGGGAACAGTAAACGAAGAAGAAAGACAAAAATTATGGAATGAGATCCAAGACAAATCATTGGAAGAATGTTGGGAATATCCATTAACATACACAAATTATGTGATGGTTTCGCAGAAGAATGTAACGGGTCTGGATAGTTCCTCTGTAATTCCGGAATTTATAGATTATTTAGGAATTAAGGTAGAATAGTAAAAAGAAGTCTGAATCAAGGTGAGAAGCAGAATGTGATATCGTGAAAAAACGTATCACATTCTTTCTCAATCTATAGAACTCTTTGTTCTGTTGATTTGAATGGAGAAAAAGTGAAATGTGGAAATATTGCTTAAAAAAATTGGTGCGAATGATAGTGGTTATGTTCTTGATTTCGTTTTTGTCTTTTGCAGTCATTTATTTTGCTCCCGGAGACATTTCAGATATGTATGTTACTGCTGATATGAGTGAGGAACAAAAAGAGAATTTGATTGCAGAATTAGGATTGGATAAAAGTATGGTTGAACAATACGGAGCATGGGCAAACAAAATGCTGCATGGAGATATGGGAGTGTCCTTGTCTAATAAATCAGCGGTTTGGCCTCAGATTCAACAGAGATTACCAGCCACGATTTTATTAATGGGAAGTTCTATTATTTTATCCTTGGTTCTGGCGATTCCTTTGGGGCTTTGGTCTGGATATAAAAAGAATACATGGGTAGATAATATGATCAGTTCGATTTCTTACATGGGAATGTCGTTACCGTCTTTTTGGTTTGGAATGTTATTGATTATTTTATTTTCTTCTATTTTCCATATACTTCCTTCATCGGGGATGCATACGGTAGGAAACACATCGACATGGGATACGTTTCAACATATGATTTTGCCTTGCATTACATTAAGCATTGGGCATATAGCAATTTATATTCGTTACATACGAGCCAATACCATTGGTCAGCTAAGTGAGGAATACGTATTGACCGCAGAAGCAAAAGGAAATTCTGAAAGAAAAACATTGTTTCGCCATGTTTTGAAAAATACGTTGCTTCCAATTATTACTTTATTAGGAATGAATCTTGCATCGCTTGTATGTGGTTCTTTTATCGTTGAGACTGTATTTGGATGGCCTGGTGTTGGTACACTTGCAATGTCAGCAATTGGATCGCGAGATTATCCGGTCATTATGGCATATGTAATGCTCTCTGGATTTTTGCTTGTCACAGGGAATTTTCTCGCAGATTTATTGTACGCGTTTGTAGATCCGAGAATTAAGCGTGGAGGTGCGGGAAATGGTAAATAAGCAGGAAATCAAAGATGAACTTTTTGAAAGGCTAGAAAAAGAGGGGCCGAAACAATGTGCGGCCAAAAGTCAAAGTGTATGGATAAGTATTTGGAAAGAATTGCGTTCTAATAAAGTTGCGATGTTGAGCCTTAGTTTATTGATCATTCTAATTATAGCAGCTCTATTGGCTCCATTAAGTCCATATGATCCATATGCTTTGGATTCAACACAGAGGCTGCAGGGAATCTCCAAAACCCACTGGTTTGGGACGGATGAATATGGACGAGATTACTTCACAAGAACATTGTATGGGGGACGCGTTTCTCTTTTGGTTGGATTTATGTCTATGATTATGACTGTAGTCATCGGAACGTTGATTGGTGTATTTTCGGGATATGTAGGCGGACGAGTGGATACTTTTTTGATGAGTTTTACAGATATTTTTTTGGCACTTCCGAGTATGCTTTTGATGGTAATATTGAATACATTTTTGAAACCGGGACTTCCGACATTGATCATTGTTCTAAGTTTATTTTCCTGGGCTTCGGTAGCCAGGATCACAAGGGCAGAAACGATGTCTTTGAAAGAAAGAGATTTTGTCATTGCATCAAAAAATTTAGGAGCGTCGAATTCCCGAATTATAATGCGGCATATTATTCCAAACATTATCGGACCTGTGATTGTGGCAGCGAGTCTTAGCGTTGCCAGTGCAATTTTAACCGAATCTTCTTTGAGTTTTCTTGGATTGGGAGTGCAGATTCCACGAGCATCTTGGGGCAGTATGCTGCAAGGTGCGCAAGTACATATTTTAGATTATCCGTTGTTAGCTGTTTTCCCTGGAATTATGATTTTGATTACGGTATTAAGCTTTAACTTATTGGGAGATGTACTTAGAAATGCGTTGGAACCGAAAGTGGCAGATTAGTCAGAGAGGAAAAGATAGAATGAATGATTTATTAAAGATGAGACATGTTTCGGTGGCATATCATACTTATAATGGTGTTGTGCAATCAGTGAGAGAGGTTTCTTTTTCTATAAAAGAAGGGCAGACAGTTGCGTTGGTCGGAGAATCTGGCTGTGGGAAATCTGTAACAGCGAAAAGTATCATGGGTTTAATAAAAAAGCCAGGGCAAGTTTCAAAAGAAAGTGAAATCATATTTGCAGGGACAGATATTACGAAACTATCTCCTGCTAAACTGAGAAAATTTCGAGGAAAAGAATGTTCTATGATTTTTCAGGATGCTTTGGTATCGTTAAATCCGACCATGAAGATTGGAAAACAAATTATAGAAAGTTTGGATAATCATATGCCTGAATTAAGTAAAGATGTGAAAAGGAAAAGAGCGATCGAGATGTTACAAATGACAGGCATTGCAGATGCGGAGCAGTGTCTTGGAAAATATCCGCACGAGTTATCCGGCGGAATGCGGCAAAGAGTGATGATTGCGATTGCATTGATTACACATCCGAAACTTTTGATTGCAGATGAACCTACTACTTCTTTAGATGTAACGATACAGGCTCAGATTTTGAAACAGATGAAAATATTACAAAAACAAATGGGAATGGCAATTTTCGTGATTACACATGATCTTGGTATTGTTGCAGATGTAGCAGATAAAGTAATTGTGATGTATGCAGGGAAAATTGTGGAAGAGGGAGAGTGCAGAGAAATTTTTTATCAGCCGATACATCCATACACAAAAGCATTGTTAAATTCTGTACCGAAATTAAATGTTACAGGAAAACAGATGCTTCAAGCAATTGACGGAAGTATTCCGGACATGACAAATCCGCCAAAGGGGTGTGCCTTTTGTGACCGTTGTCCTTATGCAATGAAAGTGTGTGCCAAATACATTCCGGAAGAAAGATCGGCATCGGATACTCATAAAGCATCCTGTTGGCTGATGGATGAGCGTGCGGGAAGGAGACGTGCTGAGAATGGAAAAGCGTAGAAAAATTTTTGAAGTGAAACATTTACAAAAATATTATTTCACACAACAAAAACAACAGTTAAAAGCGGTTGATGATGTTTCGTTTGATATTTATGAAGGAGAAACATTGGGGATTGTTGGAGAATCTGGCTGTGGAAAAACAACTTGTGGAAAAACCTGTTTGGGAATGGTGGATAAAACAGGTGGAGAAGTCTTGTTTTTGGGGAAAGATGTACATGCGATGAATCGAAAGGAACATTTTGAATTTACAAAAAAAGTACAAATGGTTTTTCAGGATCCGTATGCATCTTTAGATCCACATCAAAAAGTTTATCAAATTATTGCTGAAGGAATTCAAATTCATAAAATTGCGAAAAACAAGAAGGAAGAAGAAAAATTAGTCTTTGAATTATTAGAGATGGTTGGGTTAAATGTGGAGCATGCAGCAAGAAACGTCCATGAGTTTTCAGGCGGGCAAAGGCAAAGAATCGGAATTGCCAGAGCATTGTCGGTGAATCCGGAATTTCTTTTTTGTGATGAACCTATTTCGGCATTGGATGTTTCTATTCAGGCACAAATTATCAATTTACTGATGAAACTTCAAAAAGAGAGAAATCTGACAATGTTATTTATTGCCCATGATTTGTCGATTGTGAAACACATTTCTGACAGAATCGGTGTGATGTATCTTGGAAAGATGGTGGAATTAACAAGGTCGGATATGCTGTATGCGAATCCAAAGCATCCGTACACACAAGCGCTTTTGTCAGCAATACCGATTGCTGATCCGGATGAGAGTAAAAAGAAAGAAAAAGTGATGCTTGCGGGTGATGTTCCCAGTCCACTGAATCCACCAAAAGGCTGCCGGTTCGCGGGAAGATGTCAGCATTGTATGGAGATTTGCAAAACTGCAGATCCTAATATGGTGGAAGTTGAAGAGGGACATTTTGTTGCTTGTCATTTATATTAAGAAAAGAAAGAAGGAAAATAATTATGAAGTATGATTTTACATCAGTAATCGATCGTCGTGGCAAAGATGCAATGGCAGTGGATGCAGTTGGTAAGTTTCCAGGTCTTATGGCACCGGAAGATGGGTTTGATTTTATTCCAATGTGGGTGGCAGATATGAATTTTGCAACAGTTCCTACTGTGCAATCAGCAGTCGCAGAGCGATTGGCACATCCAACTTTTGGTTATTTTATAACAAGGAATGAGTATTATCAGGCAATTATGGATTGGCAAGAAAAAAGAAATGCAGTAAAAGGGCTTAGAAAGGAATGTATTGGATATGAAAATGGTGTATTAGGTGGCGTTGTTTCTGCTCTAAATGCATTTGCAACTCCGGGAGATGCTATCCTTGTTCATAGTCCTACATATATTGGATTTACAGGAAGTATTCAAAATGCAGGGTATAAAATTGTGCACAGCCCTTTGAAACAAGATGAAGATGGTGTATGGAGAATGAATTATGAGGACATGGATGTAAAAATCAAAAAGAATAAAATTCATGTTGCGGTATTCTGTAATCCGCACAATCCAACAGGAAGAGTATGGGAAAAGGAGGAACTGGAAAAGGCGCTGGAAGTGTATCGTAATAATGATTGCATTGTGATTAGTGATGAAATCTGGTCAGACATTGTTCTGAATGGACATCATCATATTCCGTTACAGTCGGTGAATGAAGATGCAAGAAATAGAGTGATCGCGCTTTACGCACCAAGCAAGACATTCAATCTTGCCGGATTGATTGGAAGCTACCATATTATTTATAATTCCTATTTGCGTGATCGTGTAAGGGCATGCAGCAGTAAATCGCATTATAATTCCATAAATATGTTATCTATGTATGCATTAATAGGGGCATATAGTTCGGAAGGTATGGAATGGGTAGATGAATTGCAAGATGTTTTATCGGAAAATGTAAATTATGCATATGACTTTATTATGAAAAATTTTGATGGGGTTACGTTAAGTAAACCAGAGGGAACATATATGTTGTTTTTGGATTGTAGAAAATGGTGTGAAGCGCATCATGCTGAGGTGGGAGATTTACTAAAAGCAGGACAAAAAGTAGGAGTCGGCTGGCAGGATGGAAGACCATTCCATGGAGAGCATTCTATCCGTATGAACCTTGCGTTACCATTTACAAGAGTACAGGAAGCGTTGGAGCGATTGAATAAGCATGTATTCCAAAATACATAATTTTCCGGTAAAATACGGGAACGTTTTTATAAAATATTAGGAAAAATAGAGTATGTTTGGATATGGAAAATCAAACATACTCTATTTATATTACTCATCGTATGGATGAAGGGCACAGTGCAGCACAGATCATACTAAGGATGTTGAATGATAGATTTGATCACTTCTACACGGGAAATTTCACCCTTATTCATTTTTGCAACCCGAAGTCCAAAAGTACCAAAGTATGCACATGCACCGACGCCGATCTCTTCGTGATATTCGTTGAGCTGACGGATGATGACATCTTTTAAAGTGTCACCGTCCTGATAAGGAATATGGATACGAATTAATTTGTTGACAAGAAATACTTTCTGGTTGGCGCGGAAGATAATCTTCTCGGCCTCATCAAACTCTACAAACAGATACTTTCTTGTGGCAAACAGTACGGCGATTGCAATTACACCAATCAAACTGTTTATTGGTGAACTGTGGTCGATGATGACCTGCCTTGCAATTGCAAAGAGAAGAACTTCAAACACAGTTTCCGGTGTATGGATATAAACCATACGGATCAGTTCCACACCGATAATCAGGTTGAAACATGTCTCCAGTAAATCTTCGTAATTCGGATATACATCCAGGTTCGGAATATGGATCAGACCTCCTGCAAGACGGGCTGACAATAAAATAATTCCGATGGCGAGCATGAAAGCAATGACTACTTCCATGATGGCTGCAAGTTTTTTCAAAGTGGCGGTAGCGTATCTTAGCATAAATTCTCCTTCTGTTCTTTTTCTATTATTGTACATAAAAGAAAGAACAGTGTAAAGAAATATCTGCTATTTTGCGTTTCTTTTGCGCATCTTTGAATCCAGTATTTTCTTGCGGATACGCAGATTTTTCGGTGTGACTTCCAAAAGTTCATCTGTATCAATGAAATCCAATGCTTCTTCCAGGCTTAATGTGCGTGGTGTAGTGAGTTTTAACGCATCATCTGCGCCGGAGGAACGTGTATTGGTAAGGTGCTTTGTTTTACATACGTTTAGCTCGATATCCTCTGTTTTACCGTTCTGTCCTACGACCATGCCGGCATATACTTTTTCGCCCGGTCCGATGAAAAGTGTACCACGTTCTTGCGCACTGAAAAGACCGTAAGTAACAGATTCTCCTGTTTCAAAGGCGATAAGAGATCCTTGTTTCCGGTACTGGAAATCTCCCTTATATGGTGCATAACCATCGAAAGCTGTGTTCAGAATTCCGTTTCCTTTTGTATCGGTCATAAATTCTCCGCGGTATCCAATCAGTCCCCTGGAAGGGATGGAGAATTCAAGTCTTGTATATCCACCGCTGGAAGCATTCATTGCAGAAAGCTCACCTTTTCTCTGACTCAGTTTGTCAATGACGGTTCCGGTAAATTCATCTGGTACATCGATGTAAGCGATTTCTATCGGTTCGAGAAGTTTGCCTTTTTCATCTTTTTTATAGAGAACTTCTGCTTTGCTTACTGCGAATTCGTAGCCTTCGCGACGCATATTCTCTATTAGCACGGATAAATGCAGTTCTCCACGACCAGATACTTTGAAACTGTCTGTGTTCTCGGATTCTTCTACACGGAGGCTGACATCTGTATTTAACTCGCGGAAGAGACGATCTCTTAGATGGCGGGAAGTTACATATTTTCCCTCCTGTCCCGCAAATGGGCTATCATTTACAATAAACTGCATAGCGATAGTAGGTTCTGAAATCTTCTGGAACGGAATGGCTACCGGATTTTCAGGAGAACAGAGAGTGTCTCCGATTGCGATGTCAGAGATACCTGAAATGGCAACAATGGAACCAATGCCGGCTTCTTTCACTTCTACTTTATTTAACCCGTCAAACTCATAGAGCTTGCTGATTTTTACTTTTTTCTTCTTATCAGGTTCGTGTTCATTTACAACAACCATATCCTGATTCACGGCGATTTTGCCGTTGTCTACTTTTCCGACACCGATACGGCCAACGTATTCGTTGTAGTCGATGGTGCTGATCAGAACTTGCGTGTCGGCATCCGGATCACCCTCTGGTGCAGGAATGTAATCTAAAATAGTTTCAAAAAGCGGAATCATGTTTTTCGGATCTTCGGTAAGATCGAGTACGGCATGTCCTGCTTTGGCAGAAGCGTAGACAAACGGACAATCAAGCTGCTCGTCAGAGGCATCAAGATCCATGAACAGCTCCAAAACCTCATCGATTACTTCGTCAGGCCGTGCCTCCGGGCGGTCGATTTTATTGATACATACGATAACCGGGAGATTCAGCTCCAAGGCTTTTCTCAATACAAACTTTGTCTGCGGCATTGCGCCTTCGAATGCATCTACCACAAGGATGACTCCGTTTACCATTTTCAGGACACGTTCCACTTCACCGCCGAAGTCGGCATGTCCCGGTGTATCGATGATATTGATTTTTGTATTTTTGTAATACACCGCAGTGTTCTTAGACAGGATGGTGATACCACGTTCACGTTCAATGTCATTGGAATCCATGACGCGGTCTGCAACGTCCTGATTTTCGCGGAATACACCGCTTTGTTTTAAGAGTTCGTCCACAAGCGTAGTTTTACCATGGTCAACGTGGGCGATGATTGCAATATTTCTTATATCTTCTCTCTGGATTTTCATGTAAAGGTACCTTCTTTCTCATATTGATAACTTATGTTTCCCAGTTTCATTTTTTCAACAACTTATACAGTTTATCAACCTCGGCAGCAGATTACAACCCTTTTCGTGCAAAAAAACATGTAAAACCCGAATTGTGTCGAGATAACACGCACGGTTTTGCGTGCAAAAATATTCTGAAATGGTAAAATGGGGAATAGACATAGTATAGACAAAAATACGACGAAGAGGAAGGGAGATTTACATAGAATGTCGGATAAGATTATTGAAAACAATCAAGTTACAATTATGGGAGAGGTGGCATCAGAGTTTACATTCAGCCATGAGGTATTTGGAGAAGGCTTTTACATGGTGGAGGTTCTTGTGAAGAGACTGAGTAATTCAGATGATAGGATTCCGCTGATGATCTCGGAAAGACTCATTGATGTGACACAGGATTACAGGGGAGAGTATATTACGGTAAACGGACAATTCCGTTCTTACAATAAGCATGAAGAATATAAAAACCGTCTGGTGCTCTCTGTGTTTGTGAGAGAAGTATCTTTTGTGGAGGAGGAACTGGATGGAGCCAAAACAAATAATATTATGTTGGATGGATATATCTGTAAGGCGCCAATCTATAGAAAGACGCCTCTCGGAAGAGAAATTGCGGACCTGCTTTTGGCGGTGAACCGCCCATATGGGAAATCCGATTACATTCCTTGCATCTGTTGGGGAAGAAATGCAAGATATGCATCGAATTTTGAAGTGGGAGAACATGTGCAGATATTCGGAAGAATTCAAAGCAGAGAATATGTGAAAAAGCTTACGGAGACTGAAACGGAAAAACGTGTTGCTTATGAAGTGTCAGTAAGTAAACTGGAATGCGTGGAAGAATAATCTCAGGATATCCGTTGACAATCAAAAAGTGAAATGATATTATGTGTGTAAAAATACATAACAGAAAGATAGAGGTTGCGTTTTTCATCAGTAGACTGTCTGATATTTCAGGAATAGGTAAGGGCAGTTGAAAGGGAATGACGCCGAAGGATCATAGTACCTGAGACTTATGATTCTGGGCATGCAGTTAAAAGCTGCATGACTGCCGACGGTTATCCGGCGGAGCGCTATCTAAGATGGAAGATGTAGAATTAGAATACATGATCAGATTCTTAGAGGCGAAATTTCTCGCCTCTATTATTTTTCTGTTTTTCCCAGTCAAATCTTTGATTGGGATGGATTTTATTATCAGGAGGGATTGGATATGGCTATTTTTACAGGTTCAGGAGTTGCGCTTATTACACCGTTTCATGAAGATGGAAGTGTGAATTATGACAAGCTGAATGAGCTGGTGGAGTATCATTGTGCGCATAGTACAGACAGCATCATTATCTGTGGTACGACTGGAGAAGCGTCCACTTTGACAGAAGAGGAACATATGATTTGTATTAAGAGAACTGTGGAGTTCGCGAAGGGAAGGATTCCGGTCATTGCAGGAACGGGTTCTAACTGTACGCGTACGGCGGCACAGATGTCAAAAGAGGCGGCGGAGTACGGAGTGGATGGACTGCTTGTTGTAACACCTTATTATAATAAGGCAACACAACAGGGACTTATGGCACATTACATGGCCATTGCGAATGAGGCAAAAGCTCCCATCATCATGTATAATGTGGCAAGCCGGACAGGATGCAATATTCTTCCGGAGACAGCGGCAAAACTTGTGAAAGATGTGGATAATATTGTGGGAATAAAAGAAGCGTCGGGAAACATCTCACAGATTGCGAAAGTGATGCAGTATACGGATGGGAATATTGATCTGTATTCGGGAAATGATGACCAGATCGTACCGATTTTATCTTTGGGAGGTAAAGGAGTCATTTCTGTTCTTGCGAATGTGGCGCCGGAGGAAACGCATGACATCTGTGCAAAATTTTTTGCGGGCGATGTGAAAGGAAGTTGCGAGATTCAGCTTCGTGCACTGCCGTTAGTCGATGCACTATTCTCAGAAGTGAACCCGATTCCGGTGAAAAAGGCGGCCGCGTTAATGGGGATGGAAGTCGGAGGTTTGAGAATGCCGCTGACAGAACTTTCGAAAGCAAATGAAGAAAAACTTGCAAAAGCAATGAGAGACTTCGGAATAAAATTGGCATAATAAAAGGAAAGAGGAAAAGACGATGGTGAAGGTGATAATGCACGGCTGCAATGGTAAAATGGGCCGGGTGATTACAGGTCTTGTAAGCAAAGATGAGAATGTGGAGATTGTGGCAGGAGTGGATGCATATACGGGAATACCGAATGACTATCCGGTATTTGAAAGTATAGAAAAGTGCGGGGAAAATGCGGATGTGGTTGTGGATTTTTCCAATGCAGCGGCAGTAGATGGACTTCTTGATTATTGTGCAAGCCATAAACTCCCGGTTGTTCTTTGTACAACAGGATTATCAGAGGAACAGTTGGAAAAAGTAGAAGAGACAGCGAAAACAACAGCAGTGCTTCGCTCTGCCAATATGTCTCTTGGAATCAATCTTTTGATGAAACTTTTGCAGGATGCGGCGAAAGTTCTGGCGCCTTCCGGATTTGATATAGAATTGATTGAAAAACATCATAACCAGAAACTGGACGCACCAAGCGGAACGGCTTTAGCATTGGCAGATTCTGTGAACGATGCACTGAATCATGAATATGCGTATAATTATGACCGGAGCAAAGAACGTAAAAAGCGTGAAAAAAAGGAAATCGGAATTGCGGCAGTCCGCGGCGGAACGATTGTAGGAGAACATGAAGTGATTTTTGCCGGAACGGACGAAGTGATTGAATTTAAACATACTGCGTATTCCAGAACCGTATTTGCCAAAGGCGCAGTGGAGGCTGCAAAGTTTCTGGCGGATAAGCCGGCGGGAATGTATGATATGGGCGATGTGATCGGATTATAAAATGGAAAAAAATTCCTTTCCTTCCTTATTGAATAGAATGTTGGATTTTGCGGATATTATTAGCAAGAAGCAATTCTTATTTAATGATATATGGAAAGAAAGGGAGAGAAAAGATGAGACAGTTAAAGAAGACTCTTTTGGCTTTGTTGTGCGTAGGGGTACTTTTTGGAATGACAGCATGCGGTACGAATGATACTGCGGATCAAAATGCTGTGAATGATGCCACGGAAGGAAACAACACGGACAAAAACAACGTAGACAAAAATAACGTAGACAAAAATAACGTAGACAAAAACAATGCAGACAGAAATAATACAGACAGCAACAACACGGATAACGATGGAGTACTGGAGGATGTAGGCAGAGGGATTGACAACGGAGTGCGTGATGTTGTGGATGGTGTGGAAGATGTGGTAGATGGAAATGAGACAAATCGTACGGATACTGCAAACCATGCCGGTTCAGCAAATAATGGGAAAGCAGGGCAATAGTTTCAGAAGAGGGAGGGTTCCATACGAACTCTCTCTTTTTAAATGTATTTGTCGTAAAGACATTTGTGGGAGAAAGTGGTTGAACTGACAGGGGGATAATGCTAAAATATAGGTTGGATTATTGAATTTTCAAATAAGGAGAGGAATATGGGTTTTTTAGAGAAAATTTTCGGTACACATAGTGAGAACGAATTAAAACGTATATATCCGATCGTGGATCATATTGAGGCATTGGAGCCACAAATGCAGAAACTGTCGGATGAAGAATTGAGAGATAAAACAAGAGAATTTAAAGAAAGACTTGCAAAAGGAGAAACTTTGGATGATATTCTTCCGGAAGCATTTGCGGTAGTAAGGGAAGCATCTTCTCGTGTCCTTAATATGAGACATTTCCGTGTACAGTTGATCGGTGGAATTATTCTTCATCAGGGACGTATTTCCGAGATGAAGACAGGTGAAGGTAAGACGTTAGTGTCTACAGCGCCAGCATACTTAAATGCATTGGATGGAAAAGGGGTTCATATTGTAACAGTCAATGATTACCTGGCAAAGCGTGATGCGGAGTGGATGGGAAGAATCCATGAGTTTCTGGGATTGAAGGTGGGCGTTGTTCTGAACTCGATGGACAACGACGAACGTCGTGAGGCATACAATTGCGATATTACATATGTGACAAACAATGAATTGGGATTCGATTATCTGAGAGATAACATGGTGATTTACAAAGAACAGCTTGTGCAGCGTGGACTTCACTATGCGATCATCGATGAGGTGGACTCCGTTCTTATTGATGAGGCGAGAACACCGCTTATCATATCAGGACAGAGCGGAAAATCTACAAAACTATATGAAGCTTGTGATATTCTTGCAAGACAGCTTGTAAAAGGTGAAGCAAGCGGTGAATTTTCCAAGATGAATGCCATTATGGGTGAGGAAATCGAGGAGACCGGTGACTTTATTGTAAATGAGAAAGAGAAGAATGTCAGCCTGACAGAAGATGGTGTGAAGAAGGTAGAGAAATTCTTCCATATCGAAAATCTTGCAGATCCGGAGAACTTAGAAGTACAGCATAATATCATTCTTGCGCTGAGAGCGCACAATCTGATGTTCCGCGATCAGGATTATGTGGTAACTCCGGAAGGTGAGGTTATGATCGTTGATGAGTTCACAGGACGTATCATGCCGGGACGCCGTTATTCTGACGGACTTCATCAGGCCATTGAGGCGAAGGAACATGTGAAAGTAAAACGTGAAAGTAAAACGCTTGCAACAATTACTTTCCAGAATTTATTTAATAAATTTGACAAGAAGAGCGGTATGACCGGTACTGCGCTCACAGAGGAAAAGGAATTCCGTGATATTTACGGAATGGATGTTGTTGAGATTCCGACAAACAGACCTGTGCAAAGAGTGGATATGGAGGACGCAGTATATAAAACAAAAGACGAGAAATTCCACGCGGTTGTAGACGAGGTGATCAAAGCACATGAGAAAGGACAACCGGTTCTTGTCGGTACGATCACAATCGAGACATCAGAACTTCTGAGCAAGATGTTGAAGAAGAGAGGAATCCAGCATAATGTGCTGAATGCCAAGTTCCATGAGATGGAGGCGGAAATTGTAGCGCAGGCAGGACAGCATGGTGCAGTAACGATCGCCACAAATATGGCAGGCCGTGGTACGGATATTAAGCTGGATGATGCTGCAAAAGAAGCCGGAGGTC
>OFMJ01000885.1_pt1 | contig 26368 bp, 32 predicted proteins | sample 1541801 | NCBI WGS metagenome assembly OFMJ01 (sample SAMN04209234, study PRJEB22552) | human gut metagenome | biome: gut; material: feces | host: Homo sapiens | place: USA: Oklahoma
GGCCCCCCATGTAATGCAGGTTCCAGAACACACCAATACGGAAGCCATCGCTTTTGCGAACTGTCTTCTGATTCTTTTTCTGGTTTTTGCCTGGCTGATAATTCATCTCCCTGGCAGTGTCCATAACAATTAGAATGTCAGTCCACTCCATAATGATCTGGGCTCACGCACCATGACTCCTGCAAATATACAAAAAGATATTAAAAACGCAAAAAAAGTTAATTGCCACATAGTTTCCTCTCTTTATTTATCATAACCCGACCAGAATTTGAACATTTGCTATGGAAACGAAATGTAATCTGCACTTGATATAGGGGCAGATAATTTTCATTACGAATCATCGGGGAAATGCACCTTTTTTCGTAATAGCATTCCCCCGATTCGATCAATTATTCTGTTTTTCTTCCGGCTTTAGCACGCCCAATAATACAATCCTGGCATTGTTAAACTCGTAGCTGCAGGTGGAGAGCGTCAGGATCCGGTCTGTGACTGCCGGAGTAATTCCGCTGGTAAAGCATGAGCGTTCTTTTGTCTTATCCAGCCACTCTGTAAAATCTGGGTCTGAGGGGAAAGCCAACTCCCAGGCTTTATCCTGGACACTGGCCACATATCCGGCGAAAAGTTCCATCTCATAATTTTTATCCGGCGTCAGCAGCAAAGCTACAGAATGTGAATCATTAAACTCCTGCTGCTTATATTCCGTAAGCCCGGAAAACATGCTGCCATTTTTCATATGATGCCCATAGATGATGCTGTGCCGGTCTGAGAAATCCGCTCTGTTTCTGCTGTCCAGAAAGATGCAGCCGGATCCGTTCCATTCACCACTGAACAAATGCTTCAGGTAATATCGGTTATCGTTACCCTGTACAACCGGATAATTGATTTGTGTTCCTTCTATATAAATCCATCCTACGATATCCGGATTGATTTTCTGCAGGGAAGCAAAATCTACAGCCGGCCACTCCCGTCCCCCAGACTCAGTTTCATCATTCACTGGGGATGATGAAGGAGCCTCCGGTTCCTCCGGCAGCTTCACATAGTCCTCCAAATCAGTATAGGAGTCCTCGCCTTCAGAATACTCATGGTACTGCTTATATAATTGAATGGCGCTTATCACAATACCGCTTGCAAATATCAAAATCAATATGATACAAATTATTTTTTTTCTTCATGTCCATTCGCCTCCTTATTTTCATTACACGATCCGGGAGGATAATCTACAACGAATTTAGCGACTCTCTCTCCATTTTTTCAAAATGATGTTACAAATAGAATTGAAAACTCAGCAAATCAAAAATGACTGGCTAATAATTCCTGTTCGCCCAGCGCATATTATATAAGTCTGGGCTTATTTATTCCAAACGCGCTCAGATGACTTATATTGTTTCATTCAAATTTGACATGTTTCATTGATTGTGGTATAATGACTTTCCAATGAAACGAACTGACAGAAGCCATGAAAGGAGGAACCCATGTTTGATTTTTTGAAAACAATATTTGGGGCCAATATTGATGTTTCAGAATTTGATTATCCAGACAAAACGCCCTTTTTTATCCGTGATGGATATAAAATCCAAATCCTGTCCTGGAAAAAAAGCCGGTGTGTGCTGCTGTCTCCCATTGATTCTTCCTGGAGGCTTCCAACATTAAAAAAACAGCTGACAAAATTTCAGGAAATCTGTGATTTTCCCTGTGCGCTGTGCCTTGAAAATATCACATCCAAGCAGCGACGCAACCTGATTGAAAGTAATATACCATTTATTTCACAGTCACAGCAGGTCTATCTTCCTTTCTGGGGCTGCTCCTTTTTGGAAAAATTCAAAGCGGAAACAACTGTCCCGGATAAAATGGCTCCTGGAACCCAGCTTGTATTCTTGTATTTATATTATTTGAAGACCACTAATACAACAAATCTGACACAGATATCCAAGGAGCTTTCCCTTTCCAAAGCAACCTGCACCAGGGCAATCGACGATCTTACCGCTTCCGGACTTATCACTTGCAAGACCGAGGGAACAAACAAATGGATTGCCCCTGCCTTTGAAAAGCCTGAATTTCTAAAGAAAGGGTATCCCCGCTTGAAATCACCGGTGGAAAGGCTTATATATGTGAGGGCATCCTTTCACGATGCAGCATTGCCGAAAAGCGGCGTCATTGCCCTGGCAGATATCTCAATGGTCGGTGCAGATGAACAGGACGGAGCAGCTGCCATCTCAAAAAAGGGCGGCGCCGGGATACCGGCTGCAGAAATTATTTCTGAACAGGATTTCCGGGATTTCGGAGGACGCATCCTCGAAGTGTGGCGCTACGATCCGACCTTACTGGCAAACGGCGGTCGGGTTGATGACATCTCGTTGCTGTTAAGTTTGAAGGACAATCCAAATGAACGGATTCAAATGGGACTGGATGATATAAGGGAAAAGCACGAACTTCCTATCAAGTATGAGGAATAACAGGGAGAAACACTTATGGTAAAAGGAATAGATATTTTCAGAGAGCATTTTAACAATTTTAAGGACCAGTATACGGTTATCGGAGGATTCGCCTGCGACCTGCTTATGTCAGACGCCGGACTTGACTTCCGCCAGACCGTTGATATCGACATGGTAATTACCGTGGAAGCCCTGACTACAGAATTTGCAAAAGCATTCTGGGATTTCATCGAAGCCGGAGGCTACCACGCCAGACAGCGAAGCACTGGCCAGCCTGAGTTCTATCGCTTTATTGACCCTACCAACCCATCTTATCCTAAAATGATAGAGCTTTTCTCAAGACCGCAGAATCATGTGAAGCTTCAGCCAGATTCCCATCTCATGCCCTTGCATATTGATGATGAAGTATCCAGCCTGTCGGCGATCCTTCTGAATGACGACTACTATCATTTCCTTTTGGATGGGAAAACCATCACGGATGGTATCTCTATTCTGGATGCCGAACACATCATTCCCCTAAAAATGAAAGCGTGGCTTGATCTAAAGGATAAAAAGGAACAAGGACTTCATGTAAATTCCCGTGATATCCGTAAGCACCGTTTAGATGTATTCCGCCTTTTTCCGCTAATCCGGGAAGACCTGAAGGTTTCAGTACCACCCTCTGTTGGAGCGGACATCCAAAACTTTATTGCGCAAATGCGCGAAACGGACATCCGGCTGGAAGATATCGGAATTCACCGTTCAAAAGATTCGATTCTCGACATTTACAATAACATGTACATAGCCAATTAAATTTCAGCAAAAAATGAACTGCAAATAAGACTGCAAACGAACTGTAAATTGTATTATAAGCAACTGATGGTATTCAAATAAGCAAAAAAGCAAAGGTGGTGGACAGATGCCAAGGCAATTCAAACAGGCAAGACTTATCAATAATCTGAAAATGACAGAGGCTGCCGAAAAACTCGGCGTCTCTCAGCCAACCCTAAGCGCATGGGAGGGAGAACGCAAGTCTCCTTCCATTGATGGACTTGAGAAAATGTCCGATCTCTACGGTGTTACAACGGATTTTCTCCTCGGACGGTCAGAGCAGGGAATCTCGGCCCAATCAGTACCGATTGCTCCGGAAACCCTTCCAATCTTTCACGGAAAACCAGTCTGGTCTGCAGAGTATGGATGGATGCTGGTTGATGCCGGCAATCGTACTCTAATGCTCACAAATGGGCAGACCATTCCGTTTGCTGATGCAAAAAAGCTGTTTACGCTGCCCCAGCTATTTTCCGAACCGAGCCTGCCATCCGGAAAACCGCTTCTCTTATCTGAGATCCAACAGTTCACCTGAATATGGCTGGAACCAATTTCTCCAGACTCAGATTTGCGGACTGAATTGCAGGGCTGGTATCAGGTCAACAAATATTTTGTTCAGAACGAGTATGGAAATCGATTTTATTTGGACACTTACGGAGCCAAATGGCTTGCTTTTTATCCTGAACAGCAATGAAGAAAGCACCGATACCGATATAATATCAGGCATCGGTGCTTTTGTTGTTTACGCTTTTGAACAGGCCGCCAAACAATATTCAGTTGTAAGACTTGCGTTCAACCAAGGACAACAGTGTAAGGAGAATTCTTTCCCTCTATAAGGATACTGCACCTCCTCCCCTTCAATTTACCTGACTAAGCAGTGGACTTCTTCCATTTGCTATGATTGAGTAAATTGTACCAGGGAGGATTCTGCTTTCTTTCCCGATGTATCCTGCTATTGTCCTAATTTTTGTGAATTTTTAAAGGCGTAATCATTACTGCCAACAGAAATCTGTATTTTACACCCATTGGGATTATGGACAATACAATTTCTTATCAAATTATTCAGCATCCGATTAAGCAAAACCTGGTCCCCGAAAATCGAGATGTTTTTACCGGGATTATCTTTTGATAATTCCAACTCGTAAAGTTCTGATAGGCCATCATTCAATACTTCACTGACAACCTGACGTGCTAACTCTATCGGGTCAAGGCTTTGTTTTTGCATAGGCTGCATAGAATATTCTAATTTAGTTGTCAAATTCAAATCAGCCACTAAATCTTTTAGCCGTTCACTGTGTCTCCGGATTATCCCAGCCTGGTTTCGGACAGCTTCCGGCAAAGAAGAAGTGTCTTCTATTTCGCTTGCATATCCCAAAATCACAGAAAGCGGTGTGCGTATATCATGGGAAATTCCCCTGATCCAGTCTGCACGGGTATTATCCTTTTTCAGCAAATAGTCACCGGCCTTATTCAAACCAGCATTGATTTCTGCTAACTCGCCGGTTTCTTCCAGATGGACAGGCTTTCCAACTGATAGATGCCGAATGCCTCTCAAAATCGGCGCCATAGCTTTTTCTACCCGGCGGGCATTGCGGATAAACAAATATATCATCAAAAAAATATTGATACAGAATACCGCCGTTAATCCGAATAGCATAGGCCAAATATATTGCGCCTTGAAAGAAAAATAGTAATTCACAACGCTTTCTGGAGGCAAGCCGATCACCAAAAGCCCATCCTGTCGTTTTGCAATATTGGTCGGATAATCATCAAGATACCAGCGACTAAACATGGCAATATCCATTGAGGAATAATGGCGTGGTAATTCTTCCGGCAGATTTTCTTCCCAAACGACAGTGCCATCATCATCTAAGATCATAGCCCACGCTTCAAAATTATTCAGCATTTCTTTCGCTTGTGTATCGGCACTGAATTCCCCATCTGTTGCCATGATATGATTTGAAAAATCCTCGATTGGAAATTTGGATGTTGCCACATTACCTAGATAAGCTATTACAAAATAGGAAGCTACTAACAGCGCATTGACAGCCAGAAAAAGAACTATGCGGGGATTGAAAAGCCCGCAATACATCAAAAATGCTTTGGAAGTTGTCAACCTGCCTTACCGGGACAAGAAATTATTTTCGCAATATTCTCTCGGTATGAAGCAGCGTTTAGCTATTGCATTGGCCGTCATGCACAATCCCGAACTGTTGATTTTGGATGAACCGATCAACGGCCTTGATCCCATCGGTATTGCAGAGGTGCGCGATTTTATCCGGGAATTGTGCGATGCCACAGGGAAAACGATCTTGATTTCCAGCCACATCCTTTCGGAAATTTCCCTGTTGGCTGATGATGTTGGAATTATCGACCACGGTAATTTGCTGGAGGAAGAAAGTCTAAAAGCGCTGGAGAGTAAAAACGCGAAGTACATCCATTTTTGCGTATCGGATGCACAAAAGGCTGCACAGATTATTGCCGCAACATTTCAGAGCAAAAACATCCAGCTTATGGATGACAATAATCTGTATCTTTATGATACGGCCCTGCCTGTAGCGAGAATTAACCGCACATTTATTGAAGCTGGCATTGACGTTTGGGAAGCCCATCTCTGCGAGGATACTTTGGAGGATTACTTCAAGAGAATTACAAGGGGTGAGGGGATTGCTTAAACTGATCCAATGCGAAATGCGGAAGTTAAAGCGGAAACACTTTGTATCATTTGTGATTTTCGCCGCACTTCTGTTCCCAATTCCGTTTACGGCTCTTGTACTGGCTGGAAGCATGGGTAACTTTACCGGCTTTGAAGCAGTTTTTGGCTTGCTGGTTACTATGGGTATGCCCATCATGCTTCCGGCTGTTTTAGGTATCATTGCGGCCATGCTATTTTTCATGGAACGGGATAACGATACTTTGAAAAACCTACGCATTATCCCTACCTCCCCAACTAAGATTGCTACCGCAAAAATCTCTGTACTTTATATTTTGGGGCTGATCTTTGCCTTTGCCACCATGGTTTCGTCAATGGTTGGCGGCCTGATTGCTGGAAGCGAGTTGACAAATATTGGGGAAAACTTTGGGATTGCAATTATCACAGCATTGCTTTACACAACAAGTATTTTGCCGGTTGTCATTGCGATTGTCGGATTTAACCGCTCCTATATCTTTTCGGTTATTCTAACCTTTTTTTATACAATGTTCGACTTTATGCTTGCGTATGGAGGACTATTTGCCACAACAGACCCAATGATGAAGATAATCACAAACATCATGCCAGCACCTATTATTTACCGTTGGCAGGCGGTGCGGTTTGTTGATCCCGGAACCCCGGTTTATTCTGTAATGGAGCCGTATTTTTTACCTCTGTGGCTTGTTGCATTAACCGTCGTTATTATTGGGGTGCTGTCTTATCTGGCGATTGTCAGAATTTATAGCAAACGCGAAAGTTGAGGTGAGAAAAAATGGTAAGTATTATAAAAACAGAATTTAGCAAAATGAAGCGGTACTCCGTAATCTGGATTGGCGTAGCAACGATGTTTACTGTCGTGCTGCTTGCCCGGTTTATGGCAACAGCCTCTGACGGGGCGACCCATACGCTCATGAACTTTTCTTCCAGCGTAATTTGGAACAATTTAGTTCTGATATATCCTGCAACAATCGCATTGATTGCCGGATATATCATTGACCGGGAGCGTACAGACGACACGCTGAAAAATATTCTCACAATCCCTGTTTCCTTTCGGAAAATGCTGATTGGGAAACTGATTGCTGTTGGATGTATGGCGGCAGCGCTTTCCGTTATCGAATTCCTGTTCACACTCATTGTTTTCTTTGCCAGCGGATTTCCCGGATTTTCTATCGGCGGTATGATACAGGTGCTTTTTCAGATGATCGGTATCAATATGATTTCCTATATTGCGGTCATGCCTGTTATTGCCTTTACTGCTCAAAGAAGCGGCAGCTTTATGGCCGGTGTTGGCTTTGCTTTCTTTTATGGTTTTGTGGGAATGATGGCCTCCGGCCACGGCCTGCGTGATCTATATCCTATTACAGCAGGCCTTACCGTAATTGGTTATCAGGATGGAAGCAGTGATCCAACAGGAAACATCTTGTTGAGCGTAGCATCTATCCTGTTTATACTGGCCGTGACATTCATTATCGTTTTCACAGCGAAAAATCGTGAAGTAACCACCGCAAAGAAAAAGAAGAAAAATTCTGGGAAAACAGTTCAAAAAAGAAATCATAGTGCGAGGTAGCCAGTTATGAAAAAAGCGATGATTGTATTGGGTATTATTTTTGCCTCAATTCTGCTCTTTGTTAAAATGGGCAGCAAAGAAAAAGAAATTTCATAGGAGGATTTTCAAATGAAATCAAAAAAAGTTGTAGTAGGCATTATTGCAGCAATATTAGTTGCCGTCTGCATGGGGGGCGCTTTTCTTGCGACCCAAAATGACGACTACTATACGCAAATAGATAACAGATGGGTACAGGAAATCGCTCCGCATGGAGCAATGAATTATAAATACACGCTGGCGGCCTACGATAAGAACGGAAATGAAAAGGACGTTGTGTTTGAAACAAGCCGTATTTTGACCGATGATGCGTTCCTATGTCTGAAAGTCAATTTTATTCGGGGTGTGGTGACCTGGGCGGAAGTAAAATATGAGGAATTGCCTGCTAAGGTTCAGCAGTATTATAACCAGTAGTTCAGAGGCCCTTCCAAACGGAGAAATCAAATGAAAAAATATTTATCACTTTTTCTGTGTTTGGTATGCCTTATGCTAATGACGGGTTGCTCCAATACATGCAGAGATTTAGCATATGACACAGACATTGTTATTGAGAATTTAGTGGAAGCAAAAGACAATTTTTTTGATAGTCTTGCAGAAGCAACGGACAATATATTCCGTTCACTTGCGAACTTCTTTCATGGCTCTGATTGATGAGAACCATAAATAGCTTCAAATACGTATTTGCGGTGACTTTGACAAAATCAAAGTCACCGCGTTTTCTACTTTTCAAAAATCAAGTCAATCTTTCTGATACAGCCGTTTGCCCCAACTTCCGTAGGGACAAAACCGACGTATCGAAAGCCTTTATCCGCATAACTATCTATGATATCTCTATGCTTTTCAATATAAGAAAACACCGCACCTTTTGCCGAATATTCGATATTAACATACTCATATTTTTTCATAGCAACCTCTCCTTACAATTCTTGTTTCAAAAAAATCCGATAACTGATCTGATACATTCCATAACCCCAAACCAACGCGATAAGCGGAGAACAGCATAAAAGGATAAACACCGTCTGATCCGTCAGTTCCACGCCCAGTATTGCAAACAGCTTATATACCCCAAAACAAATTGCTGCTGGAATGAGGAACGATACCAATAGCAAAACTCGCCCTTTTTCGGCTCCAAATTTAAACACCAGCGGGATTGACATACTTCCAAAAATGAGGGAAATTACTGTTGCCGCTAAGGTTAAAAACAGCAGTTCCACAATAGCGGCAGGGCTGAATGTAATTTTGCCTGCTATGCCTCCGCCGATCAAGCCTATAGCCAAGCCGAATACACTTCCAATCGCACAAAAGATTGCTAGGACAATAAACTTTCCAATCACTAAATCTCTTTTTGAAATGGGCATTATCATAGCATATCGCGCCCATTTGGAGTTATCGTCAAAAGAAAAAGTGGTTACGATCATCATACTGCATAAGATGCCGCAGATGAAAATATATGCTCCCACACCAGAGGTAGGAATAAAAGCCACAGCAAACACCGCAAGTATAAACAGCATAGATTTTGTATTGTGTCCGATATTATATAAATCTTTCAATATAAGGCTTTTCATTTTGCCCGCTCTCCTTTCACATACAGCAGCAGAATATCGTCAATCGTAGCATCATCAACGACGGCCGCTTTATATTTTTTCCTGGCCTTTTCTTTATCAGCCACCAGCACATTCCACTGGTAATCGTCTTTGCGGTAAGCGAGGATCTCCGCTTTATCAATCTGATCGAAAACGGCTGCACCGCAGCGGATGATTCCATATTTGTAGCGCAGTTCATCCTTTGTCTTGCAAAACAGGACTTTTCCCTGATGAATAAAAGTAATATAGTCGGCAACCTTTTCTAAATCCGTTGTGATATGGGAGGACATCAGAATGGAATGGTTTTCATCCTGCACGAAATTCAAAAAGACATCAAGGATATCGTCCCGCATAACCGGGTCCAAACCACTGGTTGCCTCATCCAAAATTAACAGCTTTGGTTTATGAGAAAGCGCCACAGCGATACATAATTTCATTTTCATGCCTTTAGAAAGTGTTTTGATCTCTTTATCCAACGGAAGCCCGAAACGTTTCAGATAATCCCGGTACAGGAACTCATCCCATTGTTTGTAGGCTTTTTCAGAAATCTTACCCACTTTCGCAGGCGTCAATGTTTCATAAAAATTGACTCCATCGAATACAACGCCGATATCCTCCTTCAACTGTTTGGATGAGGATAATTCCTGTCCCCAAAAAGTAACCGTACCGTCATCTTTCTTAATCAGATCAAGAATTGCATTGATCGTTGTACTCTTTCCGGCTCCATTCTCGCCAATCAGTCCCATAATCGTTCCTTTCGGAAGGTCAAACGAAACATGGTCTAACTGAAATCCGGCATACTTTTTCGTTAAATTTTCCACCCGTAAGATTGTGTCCATAGTCACTCCTCCTCTTGATAAAACATAGTCAAAAGCTCAACTAATTTTCCCAACGAAATTCCACTGGTCCTTCCAATATCAGCAGCTTCCTGTAAATGTTCTTCTGCTAACCGCTGCTGTTCCTCCTGATAAAAGTCCTTATTCTGTGCCGCTACAAAACTTCCGCGCCCGACTGTTGTCTCTATAAATCCGTCCCTTTGCAGATCCTCATATGCCTTTTGAACAGTAATGACACTTACATGGATTGACTTTGCCAGTGCCCGCATAGAGGGGATTGGATCGCCCGTCTGTAGTTCGCCGCTCATAATCATAGCTTTTATCTGTGAGGTAATCTGCTCATAAATGGGTTTACTCGTATTACTGCTTATTATAATTTCCACAGGGCCCCTCCATCCGTCATATAATGTACTTATTGAACAAGTGCATTATAGCAGCTCCAGTCAAATTTGTCAATAGGGCGGCATCAGCTGGCAAAATGCTCCAAAAAAGTGAGAGCAGCCACATTTTGTGACGCTCTCATGTAATCTGCAATTTCATTTTCCCCGCTCTAGCTATTCCGCTATTCCAGATTGATTTTGTCCCCATATCCGATGACTGTTTTAACATAGAGGAAATACAAAAGGTCAAACTCCTTTCTGGATAAAAAAATCTCCCGCTGATTTACCTTCACGCTATGAGTGCTTACATCAATGCGCAAACAAGAATCCATTTGCTCTATCCCCCAAAACTCGCGTACTGATATACAATCTTTTATGATTTGCTCCAATAGCAATGACAGATTGTCAAACCTTTGTGGGCTGCCACGATCACTATCGACCGTTGGCCGTGTTCCAATATGCGTGATACCATAATGTGTTCTGCCATATCATGTGATTAACGCTTGCGGACTTTACCGCCAATCGGGAATTACACCCTGCCCCGAAGACACATCTATTCAGTTTGCAATCTAAATTATACATATGAAACGCCTGATTATCAATATATTGGACGGATTTCGGAAACATTTCGGAAATGGCCTATATGCTGATGATAACACTCTATTCCCTGTTTGACAATTCACTGATATTCGTTAATTGTGATTCTTCCGAATAAGCGTTTTCCTTTCCCAGCCTTTACTTCTAAAATAAAATAGCCCCACGATGGCCGGCAGGATCGGTGAAAGAGCTTGTCCATAATAAACGCCCGGAAATCCCAGACTGAGCGTAAAGGCGAAAAACCAGCTTACCGGCAAACGTACAATCACCGCATCCAGTAAAGCGTTGAGCATGGCGATATTTGCTGCGCCTGCTCCGATGGCAAAGGAATCTAACGTATACATGACAGCATAGATCAGACTATTGATGCCACAGCAGATCCGCAGATAATAAATCCCGTCATTCACAGCTTCAGGGCTGATATTTCCAAAAAGCAAAATAAGTTGTCGTGCGAAAATTTGTACGCCAATTACGACACCGAGCGTTACCGCAACATTCATCACTAAACTTACTTTTACCACCTTTCGGGCGCGCTCGATTTGTCCAGCCCCCATACACTGGCCTACCATTGCCGTTACTGCCTGCCCAGTCGCCCAGCAGGACATACCGGCAAAGGTGTTGATTTGCAAACCTACATTAGAAGCAGCAGACACGGCAGTACCGAACTGATTGAGCATACCTGCCACAAGCAGATAGGCGGTATTGACTACGACCATCTGGATTGCTGTGGGCAGACCGACTTTCACAATGGCGGCCAGCTTATCCCATTGGATCGTAAACTTTCTGTGGTTTTCCATAGAGAAAAATATCTTGCGTCGCTTCAAATAGAATAAAGAAATCACAAAGGAAATTCCCTGCGCGGTGATCGTCGCGTAAGCCGCTCCTGCCGTTCCCATTCCTAAAGGCCCCACCAAGATAATGTCTAAAGCAACATTGATGATGGTAGCAATTCCTACACAATAGAGTGGAGATTTAGAATCCCCCAGTCCCTTTAACACAGAGCAGACTTCATTATATCCAAAGACGAACACAGTCCCACAACAAATAATTTTCATGTAGTCGCAGGCGTCTTGATATGCGTCTGCCGGAACACTTAACATCTTGAATAACGGCTGGTAGGCTGCCAACCCCACAATAGTCACAAGCAACGAAGATACCAGCGATAGCAAGGTCAGCATTTGAAAGGACTCTGCCTGACCCTTTTTATCGTTTGCCCCTTTGTATTGAGCAATCAGCACGGCTCCCCCCATCGTCATCCCAATACAAATGGAATTGATGATATAGCACAATTTAGAAGCGTTGCCAATGGCCGCAAGGCCCGTATCACCCACAACCTGACCGACCACCACCATGTCCACCACATTGTAAAAAGATTGCAGGACATTTGCTAAAAGTAAGGGGATGGCGAAAAGGGCCAGCTTTTTAGGTACGCTTCCGGTTAGCAGGTTTTGTTCTTCCGTCATATTGATTTTCCTTTCCAAAATAATAGAGGGCACACGGTCTTGTGTGCCCTCTGTGTAATCATGGTGAACCAAACAATCACAAAAGGCCACAAACAAAACATTGTCTGTGACCTTAACAGTTAATTTTCTAACATTGATCCGATAAAAGGGTATAAAAACCAAAGACAGCTTATATCTGCCTTGGCCTTTCCGCTTTATCGATCAACTTTCCGAAAAGGCTCCGCACAATGTTTCGTGGTATAATCTTGTGTGGAGCCGAAATCAATACAAAACTTTCCGAACAGCATCGTGCTCACCCTTTCTTATGATATTAGTTTTATTATAAACATATACAGCGTGCTTGTCAACAGGAGGGAAATCTCAATCGAGGGCAAGAATATCAAATTCTTTTGCCGTCAAATAGATTTCGGAAATTGCATATATGCTGACTGATGATAACACTCTATTTTATAACAGAAAGTCAACATCTCAGTTTTCCCCACAATGTCGTCAGCATATGGGTGCCCCACTGATACATATCTATCGTCTCGTATTTTCGGTACTCACACTCCAATGATACCAGAACAAACAGGTAAATATCGTACCACAGGCTCCTTCTCTCCTGTGATTTTGTAAACTCTTTTATGCCATAACCGTTCCGGAAAAAAGGTTGTCTGAATGAATCCTAAAGCCCACCTCCAACAGGGGGTCTCCCCAACATATCGTATGGCTGTCATCATATCCAAGCACTTTAGGAACGGGGATTCCTCCATGCTCCAGCGCCATCTCCATCGCCTGGACCTCCGCACACATGATATTTCTCTCATATGTCATAACCCGAATGCCGTTTGCCGGCGCAACCTTCAAAATGACTGCCTCCCCACTGCTTAAAGTCACTTCATAGGCCACATTAAAATATCCTTCCGTCAGTTCCTTATATGACTGTAACTCAAGGGGATGGAAGAAACGCCCTACCATCTTTCTGAGCGTTTCTTCATTCTGTCTGTTCTTTGTTAGGCTTTCCATCGTTTCTCTCCTTCTGAAATTTTTTGTAACTGAAGCCAGCCATGACTGCCGCTGCCCAGTCGCTGCTTACGAATACCCACCACATAATAGAAATGTTTTTCGTGATTCCTCCGAGTAACAGAAAGGGAATACGAATCAAGAAAATACATACCATTGATAATCGCAGTACCTTTTTTCCCTGTCCCAACGCCTGGTAGAATGCCTGGATAACAGGCATTACCCCTCCGGCACAGGCTGCCCAGCAGATAATCTGCAAGGCCGACGTTCCCGCCAGCATAACACCTGCATCAGCGGAAAAAAGCCGGATGATGTATGGTGCTCCAGCATACAGCCCCAGCGAAATCAAGCCCCCGTAAATGAGAACAAACCGCAGAGCTAAAAATACCGTTTTCCTTACCCTGCCTGTATTTTTCCTGCCCCAGTCAAATCCAAGCATGGGCTGTATGCCCTGCATAACACCGGTAAACGGCGTAGTGGCAAAAGTCTGTATACGGGATATAACAGTGAAGGTGCTGATTGCCTGTGTTCCATAGACTGTTCCTAATATCTGATTGCTTGCCATACTGACAAAGCTGTTTCCCAGGCTGTTCAGAAAAGACGGCATCCCGATTGACAGGATTTCTTTAAATGCCCTAAAATCCCACCGTATATCTTTTATCCGAATCTTGCATGGTGTCGCATTGCGGATAAAAAAATAGTAAATACTGCAGAGCAGTGAAAACACCTGGGCGCATACTGTTGCCAAAGCGGCGCCTGTAATACTCATCTGGAATCCATAAATCAACACCGGATCCAATGTCATATTGATTAGAACGGGACAGCACCATTGAAGCGTGGAATAAAGGGTGTCCCCCCCAGCCCGCATGACTCCTGAAAATCCTGTACTGCAGATCGTGCCCAGCAGCATGATACGTCCATATTCCACAGCGTATGGATAAATCTCAGCTGTGCATCCAAGCAGACTAAGCAGTGGGTTTAGGAACAGCAGTCCGATGGCCGTTATCACCAATGCGCATAGACACCAGATCCAAACCATGCATCCAATAACGGTCTTACCGCCCTTCAGATCTTTTTCCCCCAGCCGTCTGGATATAATGGAGCCTGCACCCACTCCCAAAGTAGAACTTATGCCGCCCACAAAGACCAGCACCGGGGAAAACACACCAATTGCTCCGCTGGCTGTGCTGCCTACTCCTTTTGAGACAAACAAAGTGTCTGTAATGATATAGATGTTATAAAGCATAACGGAAAATGTAGCCTGTACACACAACTCCGCCATCAATTTCCCGATAGAGCTTGTTTCCAGTTTGCTTATGCCCTTTGACGGCAATACACCACTCCCTTTCTATCGGCGGCAATTAAAAAACGGCCTCTCTCCGCACAAAAAAAAGCGTAAACAGAACAAGACCACAAGGGAAGTAAAATCCTTGTGGTCTTTGTTATGGTACTTCAAATTTATAACCGACACCGACAACATTTTTAATATATTCCAGACCATCCGGTGTTCTCTTCAATTTCTTCCGCAGATTGCTCATATGATTGCTTACCGCTTTGCGTGAGTAAAAGGCAGCATCCTCGTTCCAGACCAGCTCCATGATCAGCTCGTAAGTGTAAACCCGCTGGGGATACGTGATCAGAAGGGCAAGAATATCAAATTCTTTTGCCGTCAGATCTACCACTTGTCCATCCACCCGTACCAGCCGCTGCTCCAGGCAAAAGTATAAGTCCCCCATATGAATCTCTGTGAAGATACCTTCCGTCTTTGTCTGCAGTCCATAAGCTCCGGAGCGGATACACAGGTTATCAGCTGAACCGCCATTCTGCTTTTCTTTGCTAAGAAGATATTTTACTAACTCTTGCTGCTGCCTTGCATTCAACAGCATAAGCAGCTTCTCTCCGATTTTATCTCCCGGCTCGGATATTTCCAGTACAGCTAATTTCCCAAGGGTATCGCCTCCGTTTCCTTTACAGCCCTCCAGCTGTCATATTTCATATCTTTTTCGCGCGGTGAAGTCTTGCCTGGGTTTTATACCCCTATCCTTTTCGTATCGGTCTTATATACTTGAAATACTGCTCCGGATCATAAAAAAAGTACATGACTCTTCCCGGTGAAGTATCTAGGCAGCATCCGGCTTCTTCATAATCAAACTCGGCCATCGCTTTTTCTATCTTTTCCTCTACACTGCAGTTTTCCTGCTCGTAGTTAAATGGGCCATGCTCAAAAACAATATACTCAGATTCTGGAACATCCACCATAGACATCTGGCACGGCACTTCTCCCGCATAATCCGAAGAAAGCCGTACTCCCCAACATTCCGCACGGTGGATCCCCCAATCGCAAAGCCTTCCGTTTGGATCGTTTATATACGCCATAATCTGTCCGCTGGCACAGTTGACTTCGCTTCCACCGGCATCGTCTAATTTCCCCTTGATACTGTCCAGCAGCCCGCAGATCGTTTCATAGTCCTGCCCCGGAATCAGATTCTGTTTGCGCCAGAAATCCCAATATCCATTACTCTCATAATTTTTAATGTGTAAAAACTTGTGAGCGGGAATGGTTACAAAATAAATTTTTACGCCATCTGTTGATTTAATCATGCCGATTTCTCCTAATCCTAAAAAGTAGCGGTCGAAAGGGCTTATTTTTGTACGGAGAGCAACCGGTTTTGGATTTTTACGATACTCGCTGGGCGTTACGCCATAGGTTCCTTTGAAAGTCCTGGTAAAGGCTTCATGGGAGGAAAAACCATAGTCGAAGGCAATGTCCAGCAGGCTCTTATCACTGTCCCGGACCTCTTTCAATGCAAACGCCAACTTTCTCTGCCGCAGATAATCCCGAAACGGCATCCCCGAGATTTCCTTGAACTTTCTTGTTGTGTGAAATTCGGAATAGCCCAGTTTACGGGAAAGAAAGCGCAGTGTCATGGCTTCATTGTTGTAACCCTTAATACACTTGTCAATCTCATCGACAACTGTTTGGATCTGCTTTTGCCATTCGTACATTTATCTGTCACCTCTTTTCAACCACCCTACATCTATTATAAGAAAATCGGGCGGCTGTCGCTTGATTTTATTTGCTATGATTCATATTGCTTTCTGGCCTGCTCTAAAAATGCCTTTATATCGTCCCGCAACGTCTTTGGCTCTATAATTTCCGCTGCGCACAGAGACTTCAAAATACTCCGCCAGCTCCTGTGCCGCTATTTTTTCCCGCTCCAATAAAATACATAATATACCGAACATCCTGTTGCTTTTCATTCAAGGCAGCGGTTTTCTTTCTGGCAAACAAATCGTTAGTTGGGGTAATAATTGATACAGATAAACGTAAGCAACGTATGATTTTCATTGATGTAGGTATGTCCGATGGAGGAATCAAACGTAAGGGAGTCTCCCTCATTTAGTGTGTAATCGCCAGTTTCCGTGTGTAGCACCAATTCGCCCTGAATGATATAAAGGTATTCCTGTGCCTTTTCAGAATGTCCAATCGAGGCATTGGAGCTGTTGGCGTCCAGTTCTACATAGAACAGTTCAAAGTTTCTTACGGGGGTATTTCTGAAATAGCAATATACCCGGTAATGCTCTGTTTCGCCGTTCTGTGCCACTGTCTCCGACTTTCGGATAATGGTTGCCTCTTTTTCGATCCCCTCCATCAGCTTTGTATATGGCACGTTCAAACCGTTGGCAATCTTCCAGATTGTATTGATGGTTGGATTGCTGCCGCCTTTTTCAATGTCTGATAACATCGCTTTGCTGATTCCTGATATTTTTGATAACTGCCCCAGCGTCAAATTGCGCTCGGTTCGTAATTCTTTTAAATTGATTGCGATTATTTTTCCAAGTTCCATAACTGCCCCTTTCTCGACTTGACATATAAATCGAACGATTGTATAATATACAGGACTATATGTTCGTTGAATCAGACAAACGTCAACTATACTGTAAACATTATAAAGAAAAGCGCCTGAAAAATCAAGCACAATAAAGGAGCTGATGAACATGAGAGCAAAAGCATTTAAGGCCGCCCTGCCTTACACATTACCTATTTGTATTGGATTCCTTTTTCTCGGAATGTCTTATGGATTTCTTATGAGAAGTAAAGGCTTTTCTTTTGTATACCCTATGCTTATGAGCTTCTTCATTTTCGCTGGTTCAATGGAATTTGTCACCGTCAACCTGTTACTGTCTGCCTTTAACCCGCTGTATGCTTTTTTCCTGACATTGATGGTAAATGCCAGACACTTATTCTATGGCATTTCTATGTTGGAAAGATATAAAAATGTTGGTTGGAAAAAGCCCTATCTGATTTTCGGTATGTGTGATGAATCCTTTACGATCAATTATACCGTGTTGCCGCCACAGGATATAGACAAAGGCTGGTTTATGTTTTTTGTTACCATGCTGAATCAAATCTATTGGGTTTCCGGAGCGACGTTAGGTGCGCTGTTGGGATACGTCATTCATTTTGACACCACGGGCATTGAATTTGTAATGACGGCATTGTTTGTTGTTATGTTTATTGAACAGTGGGAAAAAGCAGATTACCACCGATCTGCCCTTACCGGATTAGCCTGTTCCCTGCTCTGTCTGCTGCTGTTTGGAAGCGAAAATTTTATCTTACCGGCTATGGCCTTAATTATCCTGTGCTTCACGCTGGACAGGAAGAAGATTCATAAGGAGGCGATACAATGACAACCACGCAAAGCATTATTACGATTCTTGTTGTTGTGCTGGGAACCATGTTGACAAGGTTTCTCCCGTTTCTAGTTTTCCCGGAGGGGAAAACACCGCCGCATTATATTACCTATTTAGGCATGGTGCTGCCTTATGCCGTCATTGGCCTGTTGGTGGTATACTGCCTGAAAGATGCAGTTTTCGCGTCCTTTCATGGCCTGCCGGAATTGATTGCCATTGTCTGTATTTTCATACTCCATAAGTGGAAGCGAAATATATTACTTAGTATCGGCGTTGGAACCGTTGTCTATATGATTCTGGTCCAAACCTGCTTTCGGTAAATGCTCTTTTGAAAAATGATGTCAAGCTAACGCGCAGAACGGCAGTTATGATAATAAAATATTGTAGGAGGTTATCAAAGTGGAAAAGAAGTTATCAAGAGAAGAAGCGTGGGAACTGTTGACGGAATACGGGGAAGTGACAGCGATCCTCTGTCGGGGAACCTCTGGGGTATTGGCTCTGTCTGGGGACGACGATTACCCCTATGCTGTACCCATCAGTTTTGTGTTCGATGGCGCAAAACTATACTTCCACTGTGCCAAAGGCGCCACAAACTGGACGCTATACAGCGCAGTTCTAAGGCATCCTTCTGCGTCATCGACCAAGACCAGATCGTGTCGGAAAAATACACTACCTATTTCAGAAGCGTCATTGCCTTTGGGCAGATCCGCATCATCGAGGATGAGAAAGAGAAGCGGGCGGCAATCGAGAAACTGGCGAAAAAATATTCGCCAGATGAAGATGCCGCAGGCCGCCGGAAAGAAATCGACCGGGAGTGGAAAACGCTGTGTATGCTTGAAATGTGCATCGACCACATGACAGGAAAAGAAGCTATTGAGCTGGTGAAAAACCGGCAGGAAAAATAACTGAATCAAGCAAAGATAAAATCAACCCGCCGGGGTTCCATTTATTGTGTAGTAGGCCAGCGCTACACAAAACGCTGGCCTTATTTTTTAAGTTTGGAGGGTGCTTTTCATATCATCTCTAAATCCCAACCGATCCGTATATCACTGCGTTCCAATTCCTCGTATTTTTTCATGTTGCATCACTTTCTTGAGTAAAAAGGACGCCGATTTTTCAGCGTCCTCTGATAAAGTATTCTGTTGTTACATCCCCATTATCGGCTTGTTCGGCTCCTGTTCGAGACTGTCTGCCAAATCAAAAGCCGGAACAAGGATCAGATTATATCTCGCCTTTATATAGTGCTTGTAAAAGGCTCTTTGCAGATCCGACAGATATGGTGTGGAATCTATGAATTCACTAATTACTTCCATATCAATCCGATGAACAATCCGTTTGACTGCCTCACTGCAGCTTTTATATTCCGCACTCATTAGGAAGTCACGGTAGTTAATTTTTCTGTCGTTCTGCTTTATGGCAGAGGTTGGATACAGATAAATTCTCGAATGCAGCGCGTCCTCGTTTGACAGCACTTCATTCATGATCTTCTCATCCGCCTGCGGCAAAAGACAGCTTCCACAATCGTAGATGGGCGCTATGCTTGACTCTCCCGTTTTTTCATCAAACAGGAATCCCCAATTTCCGTTATGACGGTCGAAGTTTCCAAGTAAGGCGTCTACAACAAATACATCCCAAAAGTGCCGTTCCAACACCTCCGGCGAAATGTACTGCTGCTTTCCAATCGTATCAAGTATATCTTCAAGCTCTGTTCCCGTACCATTTGAATCTGATTCCAGAATCGTATTCTTAATGGAACAGAAATCAAAAAATCTCTTTCCGTCTGCTGTAAAGTCCTTACAGGCGCAGACAATCTTCTCCTTGCCGCCAACCTTAAATGTGCCAAGCATGGTTTCGTGTGCTCTTACACCGATCAGATTGAAGATACTGCTTGCGATATGCTCGCTGAAACAGCTATTGGTATAGGAAAGCCCGGTGGGCTTATTCTTGCCGGAGGGTGGGAATTTCAGCATATACAGTATGCCGTCATATTCTACGGCAATCTTCTTGCCGTTTGCTCCGTTGTATGCTCTGCCGGGTACCACCCGACAGTTTGTAAAATCAATTTTTTCAGCCATCCGTCATCATTTCCTTAAAGATATTTTGCTCTCAGATAATCGGCATGTTCCTTTGTAATCACACCGTCGTTAATTTCAGCAATATTGATACTGCCATAGAGTTCTCCCCACAGGCAGTCGAGCAGCGGAGATTTGTTTTTCAACCCGTCCTTGTATGCGTCCAGATCATGTTGCAGATATCCGGGCAGCCCGTATTCATAAGAGCGTTCCTTTTCCGCCTGATGGATTCCTTCGGAAGTCAGAAGCTCCATCGACACGCCAAGCGCCTTTGCCAGCTTATACACCGTTTCTGCGGAGCATTTTTCAAGCTTTGTCTTACCGCTGCATATATCGTTGAGCGTAGCGTGAGGGATTCCCGCGTCTACGGCTAATCGGTATTTTGTCATGTTTCGCTTTTTCAGCAAACTCTCGAGCATCATTCCTGTCACATCCTCTCTGCTATTATTATATCGGTATGCCGAAATAATGTCAAGAGGACTACATGAAACTTAACCAGGTCTTTTAACTGCTTTGCTGTCTTTATCATAGTAGTACCTCCAAATACTGCCGCAAAATTTTCTCTACCCGGAACAGCTTTGCATAGCGCATCAACGTCCGCAGATTTTTGTCCTTTCTTCTGGCATACATTTTGAGCGCCCACTGGAACGTCTGCATCTCCAAACTGTTCCGGCTTCGTAACAGGTCGCAGATCGTTCGCTCCATATCATAAGCCGGTACAGTATGCCCAAAGGGGGTCTGCGCCGTTATCAATCCCACATCATGCAGCTCTGCCTTGATGGTAAAGACCTGAACCCCTTCCGCTTTTAGTCTGGTGGGATTGTAGCCGGTCTTTACCGTAACCGTGTACTCGGTTGGCTCACGGTCTGTCAAATCGTGAAAAAACAGGGCTGTCTCATGGGAAAATACCGCCTGTTCAAACCGCAGATGGATCAGGTACATCGCATCTACCCAGGAATCTTTGGAAAGATAAACGCCATGTGCAACCCGTTCCAATTCCCGGTCCTGTACATAATGATAGAAAACCGGTTTGGAAATTCCGGCAGATACCACCTGGGCGGTTTGCAGCATCCCATCCTGAGCCGCCAGCATCCTGTCCAACTGTTCATATTGTCCCATGGCTTCACTTCCTTTCACACTAATATTATACGCAATATTAGTCTAAAAGTAAAGTGAGCGAAGCTACGATTTTGCAGTTCCTACCATGATTTAACCATATACGCTGTCCTGGATGGCGAATTTCAAATACTGTACTTTTCCCAGCAACCAGAAGGCCAGTTTCGGCAGCCCAAACGGGCTGATGAGAAAAGCGATTAGTAACAGGATGAGACCGTTTTGCGGGGAGTATATCACCAGGACTGCCACGCCCAGCAGGGCGGTCCCCATGCTGAATAGTCCCAGCACCAAGCCGTTTCAAAATCCTTACAGGGTATTTTTACTGTGAACACATCTCAATGTGATATTCAAAATATTGTTCCTGAAAATCTACCGCCTTTGCGACTTCCTCTTTTGTAAAGTAAATTCCCTCGGGCACTGCCACGAGTTTATCCTCAACATCGTTATGACGATGGATAATTCCGATAATACGGGCAAAATATTCCTCAATCGGAACGCCTACGCCGAGCAAATATACTTTGGGAGCGGAGGTCAGGGGGAACAGTATCGAGGTTCACACTGGCCAGGTTGAGGCGAATTTCAGTCTCACTCAGGCGTGAGTAATGGAGGCGGCAGCGCAGAAAGCTCTCACGATCAGGGCTATACAAAGGAGCAGCAGTACCGCCGATTTAATCCTTACCTCTCCCAGTCTTTTGTTTGTACAACATAGTTTAATCAATACCTCAGCCATAAAGCAGGACGAACACCACCTGTACATTTCCCGTCGGCGATATTGCCTTTCAATATGTTGTTGCCCTGAATTCCTATATTGCCGTCACCGTGAATGTAGACTGCCTTTACACCAACCCGACCCGGGGTGCGAATCCACCACCACCAAACCTGTTTATTATTGCTCTCAAGTGTAGCAACACGCTTACCATTATTTTTGTCTTTTCTTTCAAACCAATATTTTTGATTTTTTCGTGGGTTATACAATAATGAACTGCTATCACCAAAATATTGGCACGCCGCTTCTTCCATGCTCAATAAAAATATTCTGTCCTCCGTATCTGCTCCGCCGCTTGTACCATACCACTCATTGTTTGGATTTTTATTTACCACTGGACTTATTCGCAATTTATCAGCCATACTGAATTCATCATAAAAATCACCATTCAAATATTTTCTTAATGCACAGTCAGCCCATGTTACTTCAGTATAAGCATCATGATATGGGCGCTGTTCAACAATATGCTCAGTTATTATCAAAGCCCTGTCTTTTTTTACGTCCAGCACTATCCAGTCATATTTTCCAAATGAAATTATGTTACCTACCTGCATTTTTCTCATAATCCTTTCCCATTGAGCATAGTTTATATCTTATACGCCTAATATCATTTATTCCCTCTTATCTGTCAGCGTGCTGTCCTTTTCTCAAAATCAAAGTGATAAAACACTTCTCCATGATTGATTCTCAGAACACCCTTTTTCATATGCACAGCCAATATACAACAGTGTTCCCTGCATCCCATTAGAAACTTTATTATTCTCCTGGGTGAAGCTGTCCCAGATGGTTGCCAGAAACTCAGGACTCATCCCGATTCCTGTATCCGCACAACGGATTGTAGTGATAACATGGGTTGTATCTTCCAGCTTTTGCTCTGCCGTCAGTCGGATTGTCCCGCCTTTCTGCGTGAACTTTACCGCATTGCCAACGATATTCATGAGCACCTGTTTTAAGCGGGTTTCGTCGCCTGTAATGCAGGGGGCAACAATATTCTGTTCTACAATCAATTCAACACCTCGTTCCTGTGCATTTCCACGCTGCATAGATACGATGGCATCCAGCATCGTTTCCAAAAAAAACGGCTTTGAAACAAGCTCCAGCTTTCCTGCTTGAAGCTTTGACATATCCAAAATATCATTGAGCAGGGAAATCAGATATTGTGTTGTGGTATTGGCCTTGCAAAGCCAGCCTGTCATTTGCTCCATATTCCCATCCTGCAGATGAGACTGCATCAGATGGAGCAGGTCAACAATCCCATTGAGCGTTGTCCGGATCTCATGGCTCATACTGGACAGAAATTCACTGCGCACTTTTGCCTCGGTGTTTGCTTTGATCTCTCTTTTGCTGAAACGCAAGGACATTAAAAGAGCCATAAGCGATATGAGAATGACGGCAATGACCATGGATATGCTTGCAATAACAAATGGCTTTGTCAGATCCGTAAACACAGTTCTCTCAACAACAGATAGAAAATACCAATCGGTACCTTCAATGGGAAGAAAGAAAAGCTGCTCTGAAATACCGTCCTCATCTGTAAACATAAAATGAAACTGCTCTTTACGGCTCATGCTTTCCCGGATCACTTCGACGTTATATGGACTCTCCCGATTTCCCCTATCCAGCCAATCATATAGATTGCTCCTTTGATTTATGGATACGGTTCGGTTGATATTGACGATATAATCCCCACTGGGAGTAATCACACTGCTGTACCCCCGGCTATCACTGTCCTTATAAAACGAATAAATCACCATCCGGTCCTGAATCTGGGTAATGGGTGAGATGCCGACCAGCCAGGTAAAGTTCACACCTTCGACATGGAGATCATCCAGACGTATGGCATGGAGAAGCATTTCCTTTGAATCGGACGCCTCAATGAAATCACCCGTAGGGCATATCGCTGCCTGCGTTCAGGAAACAACGCCGGGTTTGCTGAGTGCCTGGCAGACTCTTACCGTTTGATTTTAACTTCTGTTCAGGCACATATGGTTGAGAAACACCATTTTACCGAAGCTTTATCTGTACAGGTCCCTGACAGGGATTCCTTAAAATAAGATGCAATCAGTTGGGATGTGGAAAATAAACACACACATCCCAACTATTTTTCTGACGGTGTTTGCCGTTCTGCCTGTCAGATTGCCGCTGAGCGGAATAAATCTTAATCATCTCGATGTTTGCTCAACCAATTCATAGCACATATCGTGAGTATCGAACTCCCAAGGGACAATATATCTTCATTAAACACAACGCCTTGATTATGCATGGGTTTACCATACGCTTCATTTTCCTGGTTGGTACCGGCGCCTAATAATAAATAGGCAATGGGCACCTGATAGCTAAAGGAAGCAAAGTCTTCGCTGCCCATACCTCCCTGAGGCAATATCCTGACTTGCTGAGGGGCAATGAATTGCTTAATGTAATCGCAAAACTCATAGATCATCTCATCGTTGTTTATCAGAGGCGGCGCACTGGATAATTCCGTTACAACTGCCCTTCCTCTGAAGGATTGGGCACACAGATTTGAAATTTCTTGAATTCTTTCAAAAATTCTATCCCCTGTTTCTTTATTTTTGTAACGGATTGTTCCCTCTAAAACGACTTTTTCAGGAATAATATTGGGAGTTTGTCCACCGGCAAATTTACCAATCGTTAATACACAAGGGTCTTGCGCCGCCACTTCTCTCGCTGCAATTTCCTGTAACGACAGGTAAATATGTGCCGCGATATTAATTGGATCAACCCCATTTTCAGGCATCGCTCCGTGACAGCCCACGCCGCTTACTTCAATGCGAAACAAAGTGCAGCCAGCCATGAAATGGCCAAGACCACACAGCACCATATTGCTCGGCGTACCAGAGTTTACATGAAGCGCCATGGCTGCATCTACCTTTGGATTTTCCAAAACACCTCCCTGAATCACAGCCTTCGCCCCGGTAAAACCTTCTTCATCCTCCTGAAATAATAATTTTACTTTTCCCTGAAGCCGGTTTTGATACTTTTTAAGCAATTTTGCAGCACCTAACAGCATGGCGGTATGCATATCATGACCACAGCCATGCATAGCTCCGTTTACACTTTTAAAGTCTAAATCAGTTTCTTCCTTAATGGCTAAGCCGTCCATATCTGCTCTAAGCAGCATAGTTTTACCAGGGAGTTCGCCGCTGATCGTTGCCACAATTGAGCTATTGGCAATGTCCTGGGGTTCATATCCATACGCAATTAGCTTCTCTTTCACAAATGCTTTGGTATATTGCAGTTGTATCCCAACCTCAGCATTTTGATGTATTTCTCTTCTGATTTTTACCAACTCTGGCTGTAATAATTTTGCTTGCTGATAAATTTCATTCATAGCAATTCCTTTCCATTATATTATTCAAACCCAACTCTTCTCCATATTAAAAGCCTTACATGCCATTTATCTTCCTGACGGTGTTTGCCGTTCGGATTGTCAGTTTGCCGCTGATATTCGCACTTGCCGTCTCCCTCCACCAGTTTGTCTTTTGATAATCCTTCCGGCTGAAAGACCAGAATACCGCTTCCTTATAATCCTGAATCTTTTCCAAACCCTCCCTGGGTTCTCCGATCTCGTCCCGCACTTCAGCAAATGTAGCCGGAGGCATAATAAAAATTAGATTATCATAGATTTCCTTATTTTCATCACCCCACCAGTCAGGCGCGTGTTGCAAAATATCTTCGATATCCTCTTTTGATATGACGAAAACCGGAATATCCAGACCAAACCACTTTTTTATCGTTGTTTCAATCCGGTCTGTAAGGCTCCCTATATTCTCTTCATTACTTGAAAAAATCACATTGCCACTGTTCAGATAGGTCTTAACCGCTCCGAACCCAAGCTCCTCAAAAGCTTTCTTTAGTTCAGCCATCGGAACTTTATTTTTTCCACTTATATTGACACCGCGCAAAAGCGCAATATATCTCGTTGCTTCCTCCATATAAATCTCCATTTCGTCTTATTTTGATATACCTTCAAGGACAGAAAGATCATGTTTGTCCTTATCCTTTAGCTCATATTAACTGCTGAAGTTTTTCTTGTATGTTGTCCGTTCCCTTTATCTGAACGTATTCGTGTATTCTCTACCACTACCGGGCTATCAGCGCCATAAATATTTCCCCTATCAAGTCCTAAACAGCAAAACTTCGGACAGGGCATTTGGACAATACCAATATCACCACATACTCAAAATAATCAACATCTCTGCACTCCTGTCAAGCTGATTCGTCATTTCTTACTTTTCGATTGAAATAAACGGAGGAAAGGTATCGGAGCTATCGTTACGCCGCATAGTTTTTGAGTCCACATCAA